>Ga0209559_1000179_pt1 | contig 53827 bp, 45 predicted proteins | sample SaaInlV_110m_DNA_FD_184677 | JGI IMG/M metagenome (GOLD analysis project Ga0209559, IMG submission 184677) | Marine microbial communities from expanding oxygen minimum zones in the Saanich Inlet - Saanich Inlet SI074_LV_165m_DNA (SPAdes) (version 2) | ecosystem: Environmental > Aquatic > Marine...
GAGAGGAAGCGAATTAACTTGAAACTGCGACACCAAGAGGTGTTCGCGTAACATCTTGGATGGCCGGAAAGTGTCTCTTATTTTTTAAGTGATCTTGTCCGAATTACTTTGACGACTTACACGCATGGCTTTACTGAGTGAAAGGAACAAATCTGTTCTTGAAAGAGCTGCAATCTATCGGAGTAAGCGGGAAGGCATCTTCATCTGGCCAGGGTCAGACCGATATGATGAATTGATGAGTTATTTGCCAAAAGATACGACTCAGAGTAAATAAGAAAATGCCTAACAAAGGCCAGTCTTCGTTCCTGTGGAACAACTACTGGTAAACCTGTCTACGCTTCTCCCACCGCTGTTGGCGGTGTCTTCGACACGTGGATAAGCATTGATAAGCTACATTTTTGAATTGGACGGCCTAAAACGTTTAACCACACGGAGCAATGGTGAAAATTGAATTAACCACAAATCCTTCATCCAAAGACGCAGAATTTATAAGTCAGGGGCTGGTAAACTTCAATCACGAACGGGTAAAGGATCTTGAACAAGACGACCCAGAAACAAAGTTTTCTATCTTTGTACGTGATGATGAGAATAACATTATTGGTGGTTTACGAGCCACTTGTTTCTGGAATGCGCTTCATGTTGAGTTGGTTTGGGTGTCAAAGGAGTCTCGCGGAAGTGGAATTGGTACTAAATTGATGAAAGAGGCTGAAACATTTGCCATTGAACATGGGTATGAGCTTTCTCTTTTAGAATCAGCGAGCTGGCAAGCCAAGGCTTTTTATGAGAAAATGGGTTACACGCTCATGGCGACCCTTCCCGATTTTCCAAAAGGTTATGCTACTCATTTCCTGACCAAAAGACTCCTGAGATAGTTGGTTATGATCTGGATGGATACTGATAATAAAGAAAGCGAGGCATTAAGATTTGAAGGATCCCAAAATGGTAAATCACATAGAATCTGTACGGTATAATGAAGTTGTTCTGGCTGAAAATGCTCTGGCAGAGGCACACATAAACCTGGATCTAGACGTCATAGACAATCTGTTACATTCTGATTATACAATTATTCAACCCGGTGGAAAGGTTGAGACAAAAACTGATGTATTGGAATCTTATAGGTCGGATCAACGATTTTGGAGCATTGCTAAAACAGATCAATTGGACATTCATTTTTATGGAGATACCGCTGTTGTAGTCGGTCGATGGAAGGCAAAGGGTAAAAATGGAGAGGACCATTTTAACTATTCATCACGATTTTTATCAATCTGGATAAACGAAGATAATGAGTGGAAAAACGTTGCATTTCAGTCCACAGATATTGATGATTAAAACCTTGAGAAAGTGCGATCCAGCAGTGGCCAGTCCTCGTTACCGAGGATTTGCAACCGGTAAACTCACACTCCCTAACGGGCTCTTGGACCAGCACGGGAATGCAAAACGAAAATTTTGCAGTATACAGACTTGAGTGTTAGATTGGCCTCGTGAAAATTGGGGTCGTTTGAAAACAAGCGATACTTTTGGGGGTTTAAATGTTTATTAAACATCAATTTCTGAATAAAATTATTGGCACGCTACTCATTGTGTTAAGTGTATCAGCTCAATCCGTTATAACGCTTCCTGAAGATTCAGTTTCATTTGGTCTTTTTATAGTTGATTATCAATCAAAGGAATTTGAACAAGGGACAATCCTCAACTATCCAGCCTGTGTGGATGCAGACACTGTTTTTATACCCATGGAGCTTGAGGTTCAACCAGCAGCAGATTTTGGGTATACAATTATGACCTATCCCTGTACTGGAGATACTGTTTTTCACGGTACCTATGTTTGGATGGGGCTGGGTGAGATATTTGCACCAGATAGTTTTATATCAGCTGATTCTTTTTATGTCCAGGAAGATTCGATTCGAGAGCCACAATCACTTCAGCATTGGCGAGAAACTGGAGTTCCACTGGTGGATACTTTGGAAATTCAAGCCGCTGATTCAGCCTGGAATGCCATCAAAAATCTCAATGTGGTGAGCCAGTTTGCCCACTATCCATATCAGGTTATCATCTATCGCTATCCCCCTAGCCTGGGAGCGCTTGATCCCAGTGTGGCAAAATGGATCGTATTTTTGTATCGTAACCCGGTCTCACCCATTGTCACCTATGCTGGTCCCGCTTTTTCCTTGAGTTTTAACAATTCAGAGTATGAATTTCCAGTTGTGGTAGACGATCGACCGCACACCTATCGGCTACCTGCTGAAGTTTTGGGCCTTGTTGATGAAAATGCACCAACACAATGGACCTTCACCTCTACTCATCAATCAGAAAATCAATTGTCCTTTTACTTTGATGAGTTTGTTTTTGGTCCCGGGGATACCATCGATTGGACGGATACGCTCTCCCATGATATGGAAAGCATGGACCCTTCGGATCCCATAATACAAACATTTATGTACCCTGGTGGGTTCTCTCCTCCAACATTCTCTGACAGGCATACCAACAATCCTTCCGGTTTCATCATTCGTACCAATAATTCACCGCAACAGCTAACTATCGAAGATACTTTGTCTTTTGAAATAAATGGATACGCCAGATCGGATCTGAGAAAGTTCTATCCTCTGACACTGGGAAATAAATGGAAATGGTCTGCTTCTCATCATTATATCGACTCTGTACGTACTGAAGAGGTGATTGCGGTGAGCGAGTTAGCAGATTTTACAGAATATGTCATCGAGCGCAGGGGCCATGATTACCAACTTTATGGTGGAGGGGTAACGGTAGACACAATTTCCAGGTTCACTCATGTCTTTGATCGCGCCAACATTTATTCTGCCCCAACCTCCCAAGCTATGACTGTCTCTTTTTCTGATGTTAACCCAGACGACGAGATATCGTTTCTTTACCAATTGGTGGACGATAGTCCTGAGCTATTGTTAATAGAGGGGAATCAATTTTACAGCTCAACCTGGCGCTATGGAGTTGGGCTTGCAGCAGAATTCATGGATCCAGGTGCGGTTAAAAGTTTAATTGGTTACCAAATTGATGGGGTATCCTGGGGCGACATGAACCCAATTCAAGTTTCAATAAATGAGCACGACATTTTTCCATCAAGCTTTGGTCTGGTGGCATATCCTAATCCATTCAACCCCAGGGCCAGCATTAGCTATACAGTACCCTTTACTGCAGATATCAAACTGTCGGTTTTTAATATTGCAGGTCAGACGGTGCAAGTCATCGTTGACTCAAATCAAGAACCAGGCTCATATAAGGTTCACTGGAATGGGCTGAATCACTCTGGAAGACAAGTGAGCGCGGGCATGTATTTTATTCGGCTTCAAGCTCACGAACATTCCCAGGTGGTGAAGATCCTATATATAAAGTGAAAACCACAACCTGGACCCAGCTGAGCTCTAACCACTCATGTCGGTGATGCTTGGGTGCGATGAACATAAAGTTTTGCAGGTTAAAAGATTCAAAAAGGGGTGGACAGAGTGCATAGACTCATGGAAGCAATTATCTATCGCAGTGCAAATCCCGTATTCCATGGGAATGGATTGACACACAGAAGTTTATCTACCCGTGAGATAACGGTGTTAGCTATTGGGGTTATTCTGTTGTCTTCATTCCTTTCTTGTACGTACCAGGCACCAGTTACTGTGCCGTTGTATTCTTCGCGACTGGATCCCCCAGAGCTGTCAGTAGAGCCACATGGGGTTTCCCTGGGATTTAGCGCAAAGTTTGCGAATGAAATTGTCATGATCCCTGATGCTAAAGCTGTTCCGCCCATATTAAACAACCCAAAATTGGGTAGTCGAAAACAACCACTCTACATTTCGCCTCATATGGGGGTGGCCGTAAATAGGCATCTTGAACTATCCTACGACATCTATAGCGGGTTACTGCTGCGAACTCAGTTATTAGGTAAAAGGCGTGAGGAAGCAAGTATTGGGAATAAAAGTGCTACCCTCTCAATTGGCTACAACTTTACATCGAACTCTGATGAACTCTATACTTCCGATAGACCATATTCAGATCAAAGATTGGCCGAGTATGATTGGCGGGTGAACTCATTTCGGTCCAACCTCCTGTTTGGTTATCGATTCCATAAGAGTGTGCTCTACTATTGCGGAGCGTTCTATGAATCATATTCCTTGACTGGTTACCTGGATCAGTATGCCCATCCAGATATAATAGAGAACGATGAGCACTATTCTTTAGATGCTACAGGGCACAAGCAAGGGCTCGGATTGGGGGTTGAGTTTCTATTTGACGCTAAAATTGCTGAACAGTCAATAATTTACACGCTTCAGATTTCTGAAATTTCATGGGGTAGCTTGTCCACCGATCGTATTCTGAACCATGGCCTCACTGTGAAGTATTATTTTTAAGGTTGTTGGAAATTGAAAGAGCTCAATATTTCCAATCGTAAATCCCAAAAGGTAGCTGGGTAAAATACACCGAAGGCGAGATTCCGACCATATACAAGGGGTATAAAATGAAAAAATATATGCTGTTAATTCTTATGCTGATTCTGGTAGGACCTTTACACTCGCAAAATCGTGTGCTTATGCTGGACGGGGAAGGTGATTTCATTTCATTGCCCAGTGCCATCATCGATGGTAGCAATTTTTCCATTGAAGCTTGGTATAGGGTGGAAGGGGTTGGTGGAGGAACTGAAGGGCAGAATATAATATTTAGTCAGAGATCTCAGAATATCGGGTGCTACAACAGCGCAATTATTTTATTGGCCAAAGTAAGAGAGTCATTTCCATATGCATATTTTAGTGTGCGGACTGATCAATCATGTTCGCAGGCATTAATGACTGAACCCGTGGACTTAAATGTGTGGCATCACATGGTAGCCACACTCAGCGATGGGATACAAAAAATCTATGTTGATGGTAATCTTGTAGCTGCGACCCTCAATTCACAGGTGGGTAGCTATGCTGCAAACCTTACGACGATTGAGATTGGTCGTCACTTCCAAAACGATTTGATATATGGTTATTTTAACGGGGCCATAGATGAACTCCGGGTTTGGGATTACGGTCTATCTGAGGATGATATTCAAGCTAGAATGTTTAATCCGCTGACTGGCAATGAAGCAGGACTTCTTGCATATTGGAATTTCGATGGGGGCTCAGCGGTTGATGTATCACAGCATGGTCATGATGGTCAACTCCTGGGAGATGCCACCACCATAGAGGAAGTATTGCCTTCAGGTGAGTTGTATCAATGGGGAGATTTGAATCATGATGGTCAGATAAGCGTGAGTGATGTAATTGTGCTGATTGATCACATATTGGGACTAGACTGAAGTTTATCTGGGTAGTTGCATCCAATGTCCTAGATGTCTACAATCTATGATATGGTGCAAGAAGAAATCATAAAGCCAAAGGTCGATATTAATTCATCGTTGGTAAGGAAGCTAGTTGACGCTCAGTTTCCAGAATGGGCAAATCTCCCTGTCAAATCAGTGGAATTCGATGGACATGATAACCGAACCTTTCACCTCGGAGACACCATGTCAGTTCGATTACCCAGCGCTGAGTGCTATGCAGGGCAAGTAATCAAAGAGCATAAGTGGTTACCAAGGCTATCACTGCAGTTGCCACTCCCCATACCTGTCCCGATAGCCTTGGGAAACCCTACACAGGACTATCCCTGGAGGTGGTCCGTAAACCAATGGCTGGAAGGTGAAAATGCTAGAATTGAAGGCATTGGCGATTTAAACCTATTTGCATTGTCACTGGCAAACTTTCTAGCTGATTTGCATACGATTGATACAACAGGCGGACCTCTTCCAGGTAAACACAACTTTTTCCGTGGCGGTCCACTTGCTACCTATGATGCTGAGACACGTCGAACCATTGAATTGTTGCAGGATACGATTGATGCGGATTGTGCCATCGCAGTGTGGGAGACCGCACTGGAATCAAAATGGCAAGAGAATCCAGTTTGGGTACATGGGGATTTTAGTGCGGATAATCTGCTGGTACAGCTTGGTCGATTAAGTGCGATTATCGACTGGGGCGGTTTAGGAATTGGTGATCCTGCGTGTGATCTGACAATTGCCTGGACGCTTCTCTATGGGAAGAGTCTGGCGTCGTTCCACAAGGCGCTTCCACTTGACAAAGAAACCTGGGAACGAGGTCGGGGCTGGGCCCTTTGGAAGGGATTAATCACCCTGCGGGACAGTATTGATAGCAACCCCAGAGTAGCTGAGAGTGCTCACAGGGTACTAGGTGATGTGATTGCAGAGCACAAAATCTTGATCTAATCAAAGCGGAGCCAAGATTTCCCCAAGTTGCCCAATAGACAGCGTTGTCAAGTATCGAAACTATATAGCATATATCATAATCATACTTTTATACTAAGAGGATTGCCCATCAGCAAATAGTCAAGTACTTGATATTATTGATATTAAATTATAGTCCCTTCTGCTGGTATATGTTTTGATGTTTAAACTAAGCAAGAAAAAACTACAGATTGATACCTAAAGGGGAAACCATGAAAATAAAGCGCACAATTCAATCAATTATACCATTATTGCTTCTTGTCTCCTGTGTCTATCAGAGACCAGATATGCACACTGATATGACTGTGGTATCCCCAAAATTTGACCTCAAGAAGTCTCCAGTTGTTTTATTTGATGCCGGTCATGGGAATTTCCACGATATCCAGTCAACCTATAAACCCTTCGCCACACTCCTCAAAAATGATGGCATTATATTAATAACACACACAGGTCGATTCACACAAAAAGCACTACGCAATGTTGATTTGCTCATCATATCAAATGCCATGGGTGAGGAGCAAAAAGATGGTGGGATGACCAGTGCCTTTGAAGAAAGCGAAATTCTTGTGCTTACAGATTGGATCAAAGCAGGGGGTTCACTTTTACTCATTGCTGATCATGACCCCTTTGGTAGTGCCTCCGCAGATCTGGCCCAGGCATGGGGTGTGGGGATGGAAAGTGTGTGGACTGTTGATACACTCAGAATAAATCCTGAAATAGGGAGGAATTCCTGGTTGGAGTACACCCAGGAAAATGGCGGACTTGGAAAGCATCCTATCCTTCAGGCAAACTCTCAGGATTCTGCCATCCAGGGGGTGATTACATTTACTGGTCAGTCATTGAATTTTGATTCGACCTGGACTTCCGTCCTGCAACTTTCCAATTCAGCTCAGAATTATTACACACGGGCAGAGGCAAAAGTTTTAGCCACAGAACCTTCAACCTTCTTCCCGGTATCTGGTCAGTCTCAACTTATTGCGCGACAGTACGGTGAGGGGAGGATTGTTATCGCGGGTGAGGCTGCCATGTTTACGGCTCAGGAGGTGAGAATATTTTTCAAAACCATGCGTGCTGGATTCAACTACACAGGCTATGATAATAAGAAGTTTGTACTCAATGTCATCCACTGGCTTTTATTTGAGATTGATTGAAAGCTATCTAGCCACAATTAGTAAGTGGTGTCGATAGACAGATACATACCAGTTAATCAGCTACCCCTCCAGGATAGGATATATTCCCAGTTTTCAGGGGGAGGGGCCGACGGCTTCCTGTGTATCCATTGTCCTCCCACGTTGAGCTCCTTGCAGACGGATTCAAAATGGTACATTGATATTCCCATGTCGATTCTCTGGAGATCACAGAATAGATTTGGTTTCCGATACCCTGGTGTACGCTGCAAGAATAGATGGAATTGATTCTCATCCTGAGCATATCTCCAGGGTTGCTTATTTGATGCCGAAGGACTTAATCGAACCATGTCCAAAACCTGAGCATATTTCCCTGCCCTCTCGCGTTGTAGGGGAGTCTGGAAATCTGATTCAAAGAAAAGACTTTCCCAATCTTTCCTGTTTTTTGATCCTGCAACGTTTCTGATGATCCGATCAATAATATTTCTGTTGTCAGCAGGAAGACCTATGGAGACCACAGCCGGTACTATTTCGTGTGGTTGAACATTAATTCTAGATGAGAACTTATCTTTTCTGAATGATCCACCAAGCCAGCAAGATGCCAAACCGAGTCCTGTGGCGAATAAAACTATATCCTCCATCAAATATCCATAATCTTCAAGATTGTCTATCTGCTTTTCGACGGCTCCTACTATAAATCCAGAAGCTCCTCGAATAAAGCCGTAAGTCCCCAGCCCTCTTAATTCTTCAGAATCTCCAGCTCTTGCGGCTACCAATTCAAATCGAACTTTGTCGTCTCGAATACCTTGTGTTTTACTGTTAATGTAATCATCCAGGAGTTTCAACATATCTGGAGCAATGGCTTGACCTGTACAGCTCCTCCAGGAACTTCTTAATTGAATGAGTTTTGATGCTGATTGACTTGGGAGCGATTCCATGCTTTTATTTAGCTGTATTGAAGAACAAGGCAATAATCTTTTTCTATATTGCTGAAACAGTCGCTCCCTTGAATTTATTCCTGAGTTACCAATGGAAAGGGGCCAGCCTAGGCCAGCCCCTTGAGATGCATTGAAGTAAGGGGGACTACCTCAGATACACCATCTTGATTATTTCATCAGAATATCAATAATAAAACTTTTAATATTTTCATGATTTCCCCGCAAGCTATGATTTTAATCAGGCCGCAAAATCAGAAGGAATGAAAACTGATTGTTTTCGAGTAAGGAGTGGTCAAAAGATAATGCAATGAGTGCCGATTAGCAAATGATCATGGATTTCCAGGGGTGTGATTCGTCTAAGCACCGTACTATGAATCTTCGCTCGAAGGGCTACGCCCATATGCAAACTCTAGGACCAGCTATGACAATTTGAAGTTATAATGATATAGAAATGAAAAATCCCTGTGATTCAATCAGATGTTGAGACACAAGGACTAGAGGGTTGTGACCGCGGTAGGAATCGAACCTACGACCAATTGATTAAAAGTCAACTGCTCTACCAACTGAGCTACGCGGCCATATGGCATGGGTGTCATTCAAGTTGAAACCCTTTAAAAAGCGAGGCAATATAGTTTTGTACCCACCTCGGGCAAAACAATTTCCAAGTCATTTCAAGGTTTTTAAAACCTATCCATTTGGGATTGGTTGTTATTATTTAAGTCCTATCTTGAGAGCATGAAAAAATTAAATAGTCCCTGGAGAATCATTTCTACAGCGGTATACGGAGCCCCAAATGAGGGCAAAATTTATGGTGCCATGGAAGTCGATGTAACCAATGCCTGGGAGATGATTGCTGCAAGTCGTGCAGATGGAAAACGCATCACCATGACCCATATGGTGGCGGCTGCCGTGGGTCGCGCCATCGGCTGGGATATCCCTGAAATGAATGCCTTTGTAAAAAGAGGTACCCTGATACAAAGGGATGAGGTCATTGTAACTGTGGCAGTCAACATGCACGGGGGCAAAGAAATGACCAGCGTCAAGTTGTATGACGCACACAAAAAGACGGTCTTTGAAATTGCTGATGAAATCCGCACCCGGGTGTCTAAAGCTAGGAGTGGGGATGATAATGAGACCATGGAGAATAAGTCATTTTTGGCTAAAATTCCCTGGCCCTTCCGTCGTATGGCTTTTCTATTGTTCCGTTTTCTAACCAATACACTAGGAATGCAGATCAAATCCATGGGATTAAGTCACAATGCCTTTGGATCCATTCTCCTCTCCAATATTGGTTCTCATGGTTTGTCCACAGGGTGGGCTGCACTTTTCCCTGGATCGAAATTACCTGCTGTATTGGTGATGGGTAAGGAAGAGGATAAACCAGTCGTCAGGGATGGCAAAATTGTGATCCGGAAAATTCTACCCCTCACAGGTACTTTTGATCATCGCATTATGGATGGTTATCATGGTGGCATGCTGGCACATCACATAAAACGTTATCTTGAGAATGCAGATCTTCTCGCCGAAGCACCAGTCGAGCTGAAAGAGGAAGCTTTAAAAAGTTAATTCAGTCTGGAAGACCAGACTTAAGATTTCGGGTGAACCACCCATCTACGATATTCAATGAATGCACAACTGAGGAACAATCCTAGATTCTGAAAGATTTTCAGCAATCCTACATTTGATTCTTCGCTACCCATGCTGAAACACCCACAATTAAAATCAAGACCTCGGGCCATGGCTGATGTGATTGCCAGGACAAAGACAAGCAGCAAGCTGCCGATTATGATATAAGCCGCCCGCTGGTATCTATTGATGACCAAGGCAATCCCGCAGATTAGCTCAAGCCAGGGAAGGACAATGGCTGAGATATGCAAAAGGGGGAGGGGTAACAGTCTATAATTGGCGATTGATTTGGCAAATAAACCGGGATTCCAGATTTTATCCAGACTGGCGTAGATAAAAAGTAGCCCCAATCCGATTTGAATGCTTCGAACAAGCCACTCACCATATTTGCCACCAAGGAAAATATCTAAGCTGGTGCGCATCAGGGACTACTCTCAATGGGATAGCCAGCATCCCGCCATTCCTGCCAACCGCCAAAGAAGAAATTCACATTTGCAAAGCCCATCATCTTTAAATCAGCAGCGAGATCAATAGAGGCATTACAATCTTCTCCATCACAATAGGTTATGATGTGCCTACCGGGATCAAGTTTCTCCAGGTAGGGGAGAGAATCCATAAAAGCATGGACAGGTAAGTTGATGGCGCGTGTTATATGACCCGTACCGAAATCCTCTGGACTGCGTGCGTCAATAAATAAGGCTGCATTACTCTCAAAGGCTGAGTATGCATTGTTAAGAGAAATATTGGATGCAGCTTCACCTTCGCCATTTGGGTTTATGGAGACGGCAGGCACTGCAACTCCAGTAGAATCATCACCAATCACTGTAATCTCAGTTCTTAGTCCAATACCATTGGGGAGCACAGCCTGTGCAGATATACCCAATACGGTGGAAACGACAATCAAAGTGAGAATATCTTTGATGAGTTTGTTCATCTGATTCATAACGATTGATAATAAAAGACACGGTAATTGAATCCTACAAGAAACTAGAGAGAATCCATTCGATGGTGGAAAAGAATTGATCTGATTCCCGTATTCACCTGACTTTCAATACGACGCTCTCTATATTCAAAGGCTATAACAAAAGGAGAAAAGAAAGATGGCTGGAAAGCGTGTTGTTATTGGTGATAGTGAGGTTGAGATTCCAGATTTTGGAATGAAGACTTTTATCTATCCAGTGTTATTATTATTACTGGTCTGGATATTTTTTGCCGGACCATTTTATGTTGTAGACCCTGAGCAAAATGGGGTTGTAAAAACTTTCGGAAAACTCTCTGATATTACGGAGCCAGGTTTACGATTTAAATTTCCCTGGCCTATCCAAACTGTTGATTTGGTAAATGTTGAAGAAGTTCGGCGTTTGGAGCTGGGTTTTCGTACTGTCAGAGCTGGTGGAACATCAAACTCTGCTCAGTATAAGGATGTGCCTTCTGAAGCGTTGATGCTCACAGGTGATGAAAACATTGTTAGCGTGGATCTCGTAGTCCAATACAAAATAAAAGATGCGGGATTATTTCTGTTCCGTGTGGCAGACCCAGAACGGGCTGTTTCACATGCTGCAGAAGCCTCAATCCGACAGGTTGTAGGATCTCAGCCCATTGATCAAACTCTGACTACTGGAAAAGCAATGATTGAAGCAGCCACAAAAGAACTGCTTCAAAAGGTGTTAGATAGCTATGAAGCTGGCGTCCATGTCGCGGAGATCAAGTTACAGGATGTAACCCCACCTCAACAGGTTGATGCCGCTTTCAAGGATGTTCAATCTGCCAAGGAAGAAAAAGAGAAGAAAGTGAATATTGCTCTGGGATATCAGAATGAAATCATCCCACAGGCTCGTGGAGAGGCCGCCCAGGCTTTTCAGGAAGCTGAAGCCTATAAGCAAAAACGTATCAAAGAAGCTGAGGGTGATGCATCACGTTTTACTCAAATGCTATACCAGTATCGTGTGGCTAAAAATGTCACCAAGACTCGTATGTATCTTGAGACCATGGAAGAGATTCTCCCAGGTCTTGATAAATATATTGTGGATGGAAAAGATGCAGGTGGCCTGGTGAATGTTCTAAGCCTTGAGAAAGTGAAAGGAGGTGCAAAATGAGAAATATCGGATTAATTATCATTCTCGGTTTAGCACTTCTGGTTCTATGGGGCGGCGTCATGATCGTCGATGAAACAGAGCAAATCGTGATTGTTCAGTTGGGAAAACCTGTTCGCAATATTGTGAAACCAGGATTGAATTTTAAGATCCCATTTATCCAGTCAGCTACTGTTTTTGAAAGACGACTGCTGGAATACGATAGTGCACCCAATACTATATTAACTGAGGATAAGAAAAACCTGATCCTGGACAACTACGCCCAGTGGAGAATTTCTGATCCTCTGAAATTTATGCAGACTATGCGTACCCAGGCTCTGGCTCAATCTCGTTTAGATGATATCATTTATTCAAGCTTGCGGGTTCAGCTGGGTACTCATCTCATGCATGAAATTGTATCCACTATGCGTGATTCACTCATGCATAAGGTGACCCAAAATGCTAATTTTACGGCTGCTGATTACGGTATTGAAATTGTGGATGTTCGTATCAAGCGGGCTGACTTGCCCCGCGAGAATGAACAGGCTGTCTTTGATCGCATGAAAGCTGAGCGTGAGAGAATGGCAAAACAGTTCAGATCCGAAGGTGATGAAGAGGCTGTGAAAATCCGAGCCGAAACCGACAAGGATCGTGAGATCATTTTGGCTGATGCTTACAAATTAGCACAGGAAGTCCGTGGAAATGGTGAGGCCCAGGCGATTAAGATTTATGCTGATGCCTACAAACAGGATCCGGATTTTTATGAATTCACACGCACCATGGATGCATACAAGAAAGTTTTTGATGACAAGACCAAGCTTGTCTTGACACCAGAATCAGACTTTCTCAACTATCTAAAGGAAATGAAATAGACTTTCAAATTATCCTGAAGATTACCTGTATATATAACCAAGGGGTGGCTGTCGTAATGGCAACCACCCCTTTTTTATTCAGCAATTCTACTCCCAAAAAGGATTGCGGCAACAAAGAGCTAATTTATATTCAGCGGCTTTAAAATAATGAAGCCATGAATAGCAAAAAGAGGCACCGATATGAACATGTTTCCTGATCTTCACTCAACCACAATTCTGGGAGTCAGACACAATGGCAAAGTCGCCCTGGGCGGAGATGGCCAGGTCACCTTTGGAGATACTGTGATGAAACATGGAGCAGTTAAAATCCGCTCCATCTATGATGGTGACGTCCTGGCAGGTTTTGCAGGATCCGCTGCCGATGCCTTTGCACTGTTTGAGAAATTTGAAGCCAAGCTTGATGAATTCGGTGGTGATCTTGTGCGAGCCGCTGTGGAGCTGGCAAAGGATTGGCGTATGGATAAAATGCTTCGAAATCTTGAAGCCATGCTGGTCGTTATGGATATTGATCATGGATTGATTATCTCTGGCAACGGTGATGTCGTTGAGTCTGATGATGGTGTCATGTCAATCGGATCCGGTAGTCCCTATGCTACAGCAGCAGCACGTGCCTTTATCGCCAGTGGGAAAAAATCCCCCAAGGAGATTGTACGTATGTCCCTGGAAATCACAGCCGACATTTGTATCTATACCAACAACAAAATAAATATTTTAGAATTGAAATAAGAGAACACTGTATACATGAGTAAATTTTCACTTACACCCAAGCAAATCGTCCATGAATTGGATAAATATATTATTGGTCAGGATAGTGCGAAAAAATCCGTGGCCATTGCCCTGCGAAATCGCTGGAGACGTCAACAGGTTACATCTGAGATTCGTGATGAAATTCTCCCTAATAATATCATCATGATTGGCTCTACTGGAGTTGGTAAAACTGAAATAGCCAGACGACTGTCCAACCTGGTGCAGGCTCCATTTGTAAAAGTTGAAGCCTCAAAATTTACTGAGGTCGGTTATGTGGGTAGAGATGTAGACTCAATGATTCGTGACCTGGTGGACAACAGCTACAATATTGTCAAGTCGGAGCATGAGATTACAGTTCGTGAAAAAGCCCTTGAAATGACCAATGAACGGATCATGGATTTGCTTTTGCCACCATTAAATAATCCGGACAAAGAGTCTGATGATTACGCTAGATATTTAACTACCCGCGAGAAAATGTATGCCAAACTCATGGCTGGTGATTTTGAAGACCGCCAGGTGGAGTTCAAGGTACAAGAAGACGGCAGCAGCAATGCCATGATGCAAATATTCAGCCCCATGGGGATGGACGATCTGGGTATGAATATCCAGGATATGCTGGGCAGCGCCATGCCTAAAAAGAAGAAAATGCGTCGTCTGAGTGTGACCGAGGCCAGAGTCTTAATCACTGCAGAAGAATCTGACAAACTCATTGATGAGGAAAAGGTTCAGCATGAGGCCATTCGTCGAGCTGAGCAGGATGGTATCGTATTCGTTGATGAGATAGATAAGATCGCCGTTGAACGAGGTGGCAGTGGTCCCGATGTATCACGAGAAGGTGTCCAGAGAGACATTCTGCCTATTATTGAAGGCAGTACAGTTAAGACCAAATATGGCACATTGACCACGGATCACATACTATTTATCGCAGCTGGCGCTTTTCATATGTCCAAACCTTCTGACCTCATACCGGAGCTGCAGGGTAGATTCCCAATTCGTGTGGAGCTTGAAAATTTGACTGAAGATGATTTTATCCAAATTCTCACCCAACCCAAGTCAGCACTGTTGAAACAGTATACAGCATTGGTGGGCGCGGAAGATGTCAAAATTACTTTTAACAAAGATGCCATCGCAGAGATTGCCAGAGTGGCCTTTGAGGTCAATGAGAGCGTTGAAAATATTGGCGCGAGGCGTTTGCATACCATCATGAGTAAACTGCTGGAAGAAACTCTATTTGAATTACCTAATGACAAGACAAAGAGCATTAAAGTCACCAAATCCATGGTTACCAAAACATTCAAGGACACCATGGCAGATCAGGACTTGAGTAAATACATACTCTAGAGAAAGCTAATTGAAGACACAATATCAAATCAAAATACACACATTAAAGACTCCGTCTATAGGCGGAGTTTTTTTTATCAATTAAGGTAAAGGAGGTCCAATGAAGCGAGATTTTATAGCCGTAACGGATTTTAGCAAGGAAGAGATCTATGAAACCTTCCGTATTGCTAAACAGTTAAAAGCAGACGTAAAGGCAGGAAAAGAACATCATTATTTTGCCAATGAAACGATGTCCATGGTTTTTGCAAAGCCCTCGTTAAGAACACGGGTGAGCTTTGAAACGGGGATGGTTCAATTTGGTGGTCATGCTCTTTATCTGGGGCCCAATGATATTAGTATTGGAAAACGTGAGTCTGTCAAGGATATCTCCCGCGTGATTTCGCGCTATAATAATTGGATAATGGCCCGCCTTTTTAAGCATGAGCATATGCTAGAAATGGCGAAACATGCCACAGTACCAGTAATCAATGGATTAACCGATTATAATCACCCCTGTCAGATCATGGCGGATATGTTGACCATTTATGAACATCACGGTAAGGTTGAAGGTCAGAAGGTTGTGTTCATCGGTGATGGAAATAATGTCTGCAACTCATTCCTCAATTTTGCCAGCGTCATTCCCTATCATTTTGTACTGGCTGCCCCAGAGGGATATGATCCAGATCCTGAGACTTTGGCCAAAGCACAGGCTGCCGGTCTCAGCAAAATCGAAGTGGTCCGAGATCCCATTGAGGCTGCCAAGGATGCCGATGTTCTCTATACTGATGTGTGGACTTCCATGGGGCAGGAAGCAGAGCGTCAAAAACGATTGGATGATTTTGATGGATTCCAGATTAATGCTAATTTGCTGAGTCATGCCAAATCAGATGCTCTCGTAATGCATTGTCTCCCTGCACATTATGGTGAGGAGATTACCGAGGAAACCCTGGATGGTCCGAACTCAGTCATCTTTGACGAAGCAGAAAACCGAATGCATGCCCAGAAGGCAGTGATGGTGATGCTGGCTAAATCTGGTGGAGCTGATATCAGTATCTAGGCGGTACAATTATAGATAAAAAAAAGCCCCAGAAATGGGGCTTTTTTTGTCTATTTCATAATTCTGTTAAGGAGTTCGAAATCCTGTAACTGGAGTAAAGACGTTAATATCCTCTGTATCCTGTGAGTAACCTGACACGAACCAATAATATATGGTATTGCTGCTAAGTGCGATGGTGGCGTTCGATGGATATGTGATGGTCATCTCAGAGTCTGAAGTTGCGTCAATGGTAGATTCGAAGATATCGCCGGTTTGAGATGATGTTCTTACAATGATCTTATACTTAACCGCATTATCGACATTAACCCAGTGGAAGGTAGGGGTCAGTGTGTTAATTGAGTTCCCATCAATGGGTGAAACCAGCGTTGGCACCTCAAGTGGTGTATCAGAAACTGGTCCAGCGGCTGGTGCTTCTAGTACCCCTCCCACATCGTAGGCAATGAGCTTATAGTGATACGTCGTACCAGCTGTAACCGCTTCATCGATGTAAAAGTTATCCGTTGTAGATTCAAGAAAGGACTCTGAATTGGTTGGGAAAAGTCCCCCTGCATCAGATCTAAAGATACTATAATGCGAAAAATCTGATTCGGTGTTATGATTCCATGTCAACTCTACATTCACCTGAAATTCAGTAGGTTTATTGTGAGCCATGATTTGCAGATTGGTCGGGGTTTGCGGCGGATCCAGATTGATAGGAGTAACTGAAACGACATTCGTATAACCACTTTCATTTCCCTCTGAATCAAAAGCAGTAAGTTTATATGAATACTCTGTGTCATAGTCAAGCCCAGCATCCATATAATAATTTGTCTGTAAGGTAGCAATCGAGGTAAAATCAACACTTCCATAGCTTCGATACAAGGTATATCCATCAAGGTCATCTTCAGTGTTTTCATCCCATGTGAGATAGACACCACCATCGCCAGAAAGCGCATCGGAGGAAGTAAAATTCATCGGTGTTGCTGGAGCTTCACTGTCATCTTCTTCAGGATCGCTACACGACCACATGAAAAGTGCCAGGCTGATTGCTAAAAGTATAGACAGGTAACGTTTTATCATATTATCCTCCAATTGTTAATGTCTGCTAATTTAATATTATTAACTGAGAGTCAAGCGCATTATCACTTGATATGATCGTGCTCACTGGGATGAATCTATGGAGTCAAATGGCTACAGGTCAATTGGAGCAGATCAGATCCATTGATTTTGCAATGGTATTTTGCCGGACCCATCTGAATTGTCCTTGACGTAGTGAGGGAGGGCATAGCCGGGAACTTCGCCCTGAAGCTCTTTTAGCAAATTCAGTCCCCGTTGTTGTGACACACGAAGATGACTGGTGCCCTGGACCATGTCAGCCTGGTGGAGGTAATATGGTTTTACCTTCATCTCAATCAGGGACAGAAATAACTCCTTTAGCACTTCCATTGAATCATTCACACCCCTGAGGAGCACACTTTGATTCAAAAAAGGAATACCCATGGATACCCAGTTCAGGATGTGTTTTTGAGCTGTCTCAGTAATTTCAGTAGGATGATTAAAATGAGCTGACACCCAGATCGGTTTCTGACTAGATATGATAATCTCACCCAATTCAGGGGTGAGTCTGAATGGATTGACGACAGGGAGACGAGTATGAATCCTGATGACCCGAAGATGCTGAATACTACCAAGTTCATTTAGAATAGCCAGGAGTGCCTGATTTCCAAGCGTGAGCGGATCGCCGCCCGTGAGGATGACTTCCTCAATCTCCGGGTGGGATCTTATATATTTAAAGGCTGCTTGTAGATCTTCCTCACGGGCGTTGTGCGCCGTATCTCCAACCAGTCGCTTTCTGAAACAGAATCTACAATATACGGCGCATTGGGCCGTTGGGATCAACAGGACTCTATTGCTATAGCGATGAATGAGGGCTTTCAACGGCCGCGATCCGCGTGCGGGGTTCTCATCTCCAATGGGATCGAGGAGTTCCTCAGGTAAAATGTTGAGTTCTTCAGAAGCGGGTACTATCTGTCGATACACTGGATCGGTATCATCAAATCGATTTATCAAGCCAAAATAATAGGGTGTGATTCCCATACGGTAGTTGGAGGTAATCTCATGGAACAGGTCCTGGGGCATATGCATGTTGCCACCAGCTCTTTCCAGCCACTTTGAAAGAGTTACCAGGTCTTTGCAGCTATGGGCATGCTGCCAGGTCCAGTCATTCCAACGGGGGTTATCAGTTTGAGAAATCATGAGCGAGTCTAAGCAGTGGGGGATTGAATGGAAATGCTTTTTCAGACAAAAAAGAAAAAGGTGCTTCAACCGAAATCAAAGCACCTTGATAGACTGGGTAGTTTTGAATCTATTCCGCGATAGACTCCAGTAGATATTGAGCAATATCCTTACTAGAGGTTTTTGTGTCCAGTTCCTCGGCCTTGATGCCATCATTTATCATGGTGGCGCAGAAAGGACAGGCTGTGGCCACTTCATCTGGATTGACAGCCTTCACATCTTCCATACGCTCAATATTGATGGTTTTGTCACCCAGGGTCTCTTCCAACCACATGCGACCACCACCGGCGCCACAACACATTCCTTCATTCATGTTACGGGGGAACTCTTCCAGCTTCACTCCAGGAATTGCCTTAATTACATCTCGAGGAGCATCATAGATGTCATTATGACGACCGAGATAACATGAATCATGATAGGCAATGTTGGCGTTGCTGGCTTTGGAGGGGCTAAGCTTGCCCTGATCTACGAGCTCAGCCAGAAATTCAGCATGATGAATTACTTCGTATTTTTTTCCTAGAGCTTTGTAGTCATTTTTAAGTGTGTTTAAGCAATGAGGGCACTGAGTGATAATTTTAGTCACATCGTAGTTATCAAAGGTGTCGATATTTTGTTGAGCCATCATCTGGAAAAGATATTCATTTCCAAGGCGACGAGCTGAATCACCGGTACAGGTTTCTTCAGTTCCCAGGACAGCATAATCAACATTTGCATGGTTCATCAATTTGACCATGGCTTGTGAGACTTCCTGACCGCGCGCATCATAGGCACCGGCACACCCAACCCAATAGAGATACTCAGCCTTGCCCTTTTCACGCATTTTTGGAACGTTAAGTTCACCGATCCATTTTTCACGATCCTGGGCAGATTGTCCCCAGGGATTACCATTCACTTCAAGGTTTTTAAATGTTGTGACGGCTTCTTTAGGGAATTTGCTCTCCATCATCACCAGATCCTGACGAGCACGTAAAATATCCACCATAGGCTCGTTTGCTACGGGACAAACTTCTACACAATAGCCACAACTGGTACAAGCCCAAATTGCATCTTCAGAAAGCATCCAATCTGCGAGGCGGTCAGTTGTTTCCACTCCTTTTGCCAGATCAGAGACATGATCCCGTATGTAATAGCGTTTATTTACCTCAATAGCTGATGGTGAGAGTGGTTTCCCTGTGATATAAGCAGGGCAGGCATCCTGACAGCGATTACACATGATACAGGCGTAGGCATCCAGGATATTTTTCTGAGGTAGATGCTCTAGAAGCGCGGCACCGTATTGTTCCAATGATTCATCTTCAAAGTCAATGGTTTCAAAGGATGCGGAGGTGTGCTCATTAGAGGTGATCATATGGTTGAGCGGACCCATGAAAAGGTGGGCATGCTTGGTTGTGGGAAAATAGGGGATAAAGGCCAGAATAAGACCAATAGCCAGCCACCAGGCCACATGTTCGCTGAATACCAGGGTTCCAGGATTGAATCCCGCCCAAAGGCTTGCCAGGGCAGATGCAGTGGGTTGAAAGGCATCACTACCCTTCTGCGCTAGTTCAAATGATGCACCGATCAGTCTGAATCCAACATGAAAGAAGATGAAAAATGCCACGAGGGCGGAGTCATTGAACACACCCTTGCGGGCTTTTTTGTTGAGCATTACTGTTTCATTGATATGCAGAGCTGGATCGTTTTGTATAAAGCGCCTGAAGAGAAAATAAATAATTCCCAAAAGCACAATTACACTAAAAATATCCACAAATAGACGGTAGATATTTCCTGCAATGGATTCAGGTAGGAAATGAAAGCCGCTAACCAATCCATACATAATATCAATGAGATTAACCAACATGTAGAGGATGAATCCCCAGGAGACACCTGTATGGACAATGGTTGCCAGGGGTCGGGTTTTAAAGAGCGGTTTTCCAAGAAAAGCCAATATGCCAGATGGAATGCGTTTGAATATCGCAGACCAATTGATGGGCATTGCTCCTCTCCCAATAATCTTGAACATGTTACCGAACGTGGTGCGAGTAGCTCCCAGTGATCCCAGTAAGACAAGTACAAATACCGCTTTTTCCCAACCTGTTAGCATGAAAATTATCCTCCGTAATGCCAGCCTGTCTCAGAGAGACACATGGCTTGATCTTCTTCTTTATGAATACCTGAATCAACAACCTGGGAGATGATGATATGATGATCTCCCTCTTCAACGATGGTTTTTACTTCACAGGCCAGCCAGGCGGGACTAGAATCCAGTATGGCTCCCCCTAATTCGTGAGCCTTTGCAGGAAAACCCCCAAAGGTTTCATTCTCCCACAGGCCAGGTTTAAAAAATGCACCTGCCAGACCCTTATCATCTTTTCTAACAAGACTTATGATCAGGTTTTTATTGTTGCTGATTGCTTCATACAATCGGCTATCTGCTTTGACCGCCATGGTTACCAAGGGTGGCTCAAAACTGCTCTGAGTGAACCAGGTAACTGTTGCTCCTACAGCGTTTTCTCCTTTTCCAGAAGAAACGATGGCAACGTTATGGTGGAACAAACGCAATGTATGTTTTTTTGCTTCTAAGTTGAAAGTCATGATAGATCCTTTTGGTTATTTAGAACTAATCTAGTCAGACTCTTGTCATTTATCAAATAAAAGTCCACCCCTTAAAAATGAGTGGAGATATGTTTAGTTTTTTTGTCTGACTTATTGCAAATATTGAACCGAACTCATTCGTGTCGGCCTGTTCAATAAATTATTCTACGCTGGTTAAAGCCTGGAGTAAAAGCTGGGTATCTTCATCACGGAGGGCATGGATTTGACCCTGGAGGCCCAAGCGCCAGTTTTTGGCTGGCCATTTTCTAAAATGGAGCAGTTTATCTGAGAATTCAGACATATTCAACCAGTGAGACTCATCTAGGATGAGGAGGGGAGATATTTGAAATCTCCAAGGGTAGCACTCTTCTGGATCTTTGCCCAGATTGACCCAGATTTTGTCTGAAGCCTCTGTCACAAAGGAGTCTATCCTCACAACGGCAGCTAATTTCTGTTCCCCTGTTATATAATAGAAGAAGTAATCTCCTGGCTCTATCTCATGGGCTTTTTTACGATGGCGTTTTTTCAAACCCTGTTGTGAGAAATTGAGATTCGATGTGATTTCCAAATTCTGTTTTGATGAAATGATGAGCCAGCCTGGCATGAGCTATGGTAACCTTTGGTTGATTTAAATCAATAAAGCTGCGTGGGTAGTGTCCGGAATCACACGAGTTTCACTTTTACTGTGCTTGGATCCATGAGCGAACCCATGATGTCAAGGTCATGGTTGGCAGCATGGTGACGGATAATGTGGTAGATAAGAATTTCCTGCCCGGCCAGGGACAGCTTTTCACTGATGTTCTGTATGGTTAAATAATCATCACTTTCATTTAATAGCTTGAGCAGGGAGTTTTTGACTTCAAGAACATTTCCTGCGGCCTTTTTGCCAGCTTCCACACCAGGTTGATGATAGGCATTTATGTTGATCAGTGTGGCATAGAGACCAACAGCACGTTCATAGAGCGCGATTAGGGTTCCAATGCTGCGAGGTGATACATCGGGGATGGTGATGGTGATGGATTTGCGATTGCTGCTGCTGAGAGCTGTCTGGGTGCCCTTATAGAAACCGAACAGATAGTCACCACTGCTGTTTTCTCCATCAACTAGGATGGAAGATCCTTCTCGATCTGAAAGCACTTCGATAAAGGTCACGAAAAAATTGTTCAATCCATCCCGCAGTTGCTGGACATAGGCATGTTGATCCGTTGATCCTTTGTTGCCATATACAGCCAGACCCTGATGGACGATATTGCCTTTAGTATCCAGGCGTTTCCCCAAAGATTCCATAATCAGCTGTTGCAGATATCTACTGAAGAGGAGTAACCGGTCCTTATAAGGTAAGACAACCATGTCTTTACTACCTTTGCCATCTCCGAGGATGAACCACGCTTGAGCCAGGAGGGCTGCAGGATTCATAGAAATATCTTTAGAGCGGGTAAGTTCATCCATGGCAGCAGCCCCGGCTAAAAGGGCATCAATATCTATTCCGAGCAGTGCGGCAGGGAGGAGGCCTACTGCAGACATCACTGAGGTTCGACCACCAACCCAATCCCACATGGGAAAAATGGATAGCCAGTTGTCCTCGGAGGCTAGATTATAGAGTTGACTGTCTTGTCCAGTTATAGCTACCGCCTGCCTGCCAAAATCCAGTCCCTGATTGATGAAGACATTCTGGGTTTCAAGCATACCATTGCGAGTTTCTGCGGTCCCACCAGATTTAGAAATGACAATGACGAGGGTTTCAGACAGAACACCTGACAAGCCGGAAAGCACACGATCTATTCCATCGGGGTCTGTATTATCAAGAAAGTGGATATTCATACCTGTTTTGGGATCTAGGGCATCAGCTATGAATTGGGGTCCCAGGGCAGATCCACCTATACCGATTAATAGAATATTGGAAAAAGCTATGCCCTGAGGATTGAGTAATTGACCCTGGTGCACCGTAGCGGCAAAAGATTTAATACTGTTTATGGTCTCTTCAATTTGCGTGCGAATTTCCATATGAGGTGCCAGTGTGTGGTTTCTCAGCCAATAATGACCGACGGTTCGGTGTTCATCGGGATTAGCAATAGCACCATTTTCAAGTTCCTGCATCTCATCAAGAGCAAGTTGTAGAGCAGGTTCCAATTCGACAATGGAGCGCCCACTGAGATCTGCATCATTCAGATCCAGAAAGAAATTAAGAGATTCGTTGGCATATAATTTATCAGAATAGTTTTTAAGTGTGGATGATGTAGGCATCGGGGTGTCCTCTGTAATTGAAAATATTAAGTACTTCTCCAATATATATGGAGTGGTTGAGAGTTGAACAATAAACTTAGTTTCAGAAAAGAAAACCCCCTTGAAGACAGGGAATCAACAAGGGGGCAAGTCAGTGAAGATTATCCGATGCGATAAAATCTGACTAGATGTACAGGAAGCTATCTCAAAAGCAGTTTCAGAAAGTGGAATTTGTAATGAGAAGAATTAGCAGATGTGCTCTGAAACTCATCGCTGATTTGAACCATTCCATCATCTCTATTCATTATGTTTCCTCAATGCTTTTGCAGCGTCATTAAGTCTAACATATACTCAATACCCATGCCAATATGATAAAATATGATATAACATATTGTAATTATGTTATATAGAGCAATATAGTAACGAGTTAAGAGATTTAGTAAAAGCAAGTTTAGATATAATGTAATATCATAATGATATACTGATTTAATTACAGGAATTTGGTCATTTCTGATGAAATTTACCAATAGGATTTACCCGGGATACAAGATTGATGAGTAGGTAATAAAATATATTAAGGATAAACCCTAAAGAAGGTAATTAGGGATCTGGCAGTGCTTAGTGAAGTAGTAAAAATTGGAACTAATCGACATATAAGCTGATAATTTGGTGACATAATAAATCATAATCATCAATGATATATTCAAGATTCACTATGTATTTTAGGGACCATTGGTGGAATGGGAAGATCCCAATAGATTGAATATGTGATTAGTATGTATTCATCAATTACTAACGGTAATTACGCAATAGCACATATTACAATAAGCACATAAATATATCGTGTCATATTCGATAAAAAAGTTGAATATATTTGTGAATATATAAAATAATATGAAATGACATCAAAGTGTAGCTATTGCTCTGAAAACAGATTTCAGGGTTTTTATTGGCAGTGCGGGGGATCACCAGGTGTAATGGGGAACACATAAGATTATCACCTATATCATCCAGAAATGGTTCTGTAGAATAGTTACATCGAAACTGCATTATTATAATCATTGTCATCAGATACTTTGTCGTAGGGGCATCCCAGGTCAGCGAACTATTTTCCTCAATAATTCAAGATTAATGACAATAATTCTCATCAATAATATTGAGCCGTATCTAGCGTATTATAAAATACATATACATGTGAGTGGCATGTATTAAAATAAGCACATTATAATTGGACCTAAAATTGATGTGATCATAGGCCTGATTTGATTTTGAAAGACTCCAGAAAAAATCGAATTATTTATTAATTCTAGGCTCACTTCAGTGTATAAAATATGTCACATTTGATTATCATCACGTCAATATTCAACTCAAATAATCACCTCCACGAGTGGATTTAATCTCAAATATTCTTCCCGATTAAATTTTCATACAGTCGTAAAACGAATATGAATAATGAATGAATATTTGGTAAGAAATTTGATGAAATCCCTACTCAGCACCATCTAGAATGACCCGAATTCTACATGGTAAAATTTTAGCCATATTTCAGATGATGTAATAAAAATATGCAAAATGTGACAGTATTCGTCAAGAAATTGTGACACTCGAATCCGTAGTTACAAATTACCCATATAATAAATTAATCTAAAAGGATAATAAACAATAAGATAAGTGGTGTGTTTTAGGGTGGCATGTCATTTGACTTATATAAGGAAGAGATTATGAGAACGAGAAACGAAACATACAGTAGCCAAACAACGAGAGAGAGAACTTCTGTCTCGTCAAAAACGAATTGGCTGAAATCATCCGAGATGGCAATTGCCGGAATGAATGCTGAGAACAGCAGTCTGACTGGAGCTTGGAAAATTAGAAAAACTTCGGTTCAGAATCACACTGACCAGATGATTAAATCCATTTTTAATGTGACAATTCTCACATCAAGAACAGGTGAAAAATCAGCTCAGAAAACTTCAAAAAAAAATGAAATGAAGAGCAATCTGGTAGGTAATCAAATCGAGTTGAAGGAGAGAGAAATGAAAGATGTGTTAGGCAATATTACAAAATACGCAATATATGCCATTGTAACTCTTTCGATGGTTATGGCCCAGGGAACTCCAAAGCTGGATATTCATATTGACGATCAAAAAGTCAACCTGACTCCAGCTGAAATGAAAGATGCATCCCTGGTTAATTACATCCCTGGTGACACACTCCGTTACGTCATTACCGCCTCAAATGTAGGTGATGGTCTGATGAAGAATCCTGAGATTGTGGATCCAATTCCCGCTGGTGTGACATATGTCCCGAATAGTGCCAGGGGTATGGATACCGAGATCACCTATTCGATGAATCAGGGCAATACCTACATGGCATGGCCTCCGTTCTATACAGTGAGAAATTCAAAGGGTATCCTGGTGAAGCGTGAAGCAACACCAGAAATGATCACTCACATCATGTGGAACATCTCCAAAGATCTAGCTCCTGGCGATGTATCAACCATGGAGTTTCTGGTAGAGGTAAACAAATGATTATCAAAACTATTAAAAACGATGATTCCAAGATGGAATCCAAAAATATGAAACACAAACAGAAGCTAACAAAAGGAGGGTTTAAAATGAAACCTATACGCTTCTTAATCGTCGCAATTACCATGTTTGGCATGGTAGCGACAGCAAGTGCCATCACAGCTGCTGGCACTGACATCACCAATCAAGCGATTGGTAATTACGATGATGCCAATGGAAATGCCATGACGCAGGTCCAGTCACTTGTGGTCACAACTACTGTGAGTCAAGTCGCTGGTGTGAGTCAAGGTGGAAACCAGTCACAGACAATCCAGTCTATGACATCAACTCTGTATCCAGTGACCGTGACCAATGATGGTAACGGTTCTGACACCTTTGGCCTAGCAGCTACTGGTGCCGTAGTTCCTGCTGGTGGTACATACAATATCGAGATTTACCATGATGTTGATGGTGAAGGTGATATTGATGCCGGTACAGATCTGGTCGTCTCCAGTACAACTGCATTGGCAATGGCTGGTACTTATGACCTGTTAATCAAGGTAACTGATGTTGATGGTGGAGCTGAGGGCGATGTACATACTGTAACGCTCACAGCAACCGCAGGTTATACGGTTAACGGAACTGTAACTGATGTTATCACCCTGGTCACAACTATCCAGGAAGCTACCATCAACGGTACTACAATTATCGAAACTGGTGATGAGACACCTGCTCCTGGTGACGCTATCACTTTTATTTCCTGTTTCGATAACGATGGAACTGCAACTGCTTACAATCCTATTTACCGGACTGTAATGCCATCTAACACTACTTTGAATCTATCGTCTGTAAGTATTGACGGTGGATCCAACTTTCTGACAATTGCTACTGCAGCTCCCTACGGAGATTATCACTTCCGTGGAGACACTCTAGAACTATTCCTGGCGGACCTAGATGGTGCTGCTACGATATGTATCCAGTTTGATGCTATCGCAGATGCTGGCCTTGCAGCGGGTGATCCTATCGATTTCCCAGCGAATAGTCCTTCATTTACCTACGAGAATCTTGCAGGAGATCCTTATACACCGGAATATCCGGATGAAACTAATTTTCCTGCTGGAGGAGTAGATGTTGCACAGACATATGGTGTAGCATTAGCTCTGCTCGGTACAGAAGGTGTTGATGATGTTTTCGTCGGTGATCCAGGCGATACTTTTGAGTATGCCTTCACCGTAACTAATGGTGGTAACGGTTCTGATAATTTCGATCTGTCTTTCGCTTCAACTTATGTCACATGGGTGTTTTATGTAGACTTGAATGATGATGGAATACTAACTCAGAATGAAATTGATAACCTTGCGGTAACAGAGACAGGATCTTTGCTAGCTGCAGGAGTTGGAAACTTCATTGCTGTTGGAACCATTCCTGTTGGAACTGGTGATACATCAGTGGACGCAACCACCTTCACTGCAACTTCTCAGGGTGGAGCTGCTGAAGCCCCTCCAGTAGTTGCAACAGGTACAGATACTGCTGGTACTACATGTACTGCACCAACTCTGACCTTGCTTAAATCAGTGACCCATGGTGGGACAGAATATTTCAACGGTGACGTGAACTCTGCTGCACCTGGAGTAACGCTGACCTATACCATTGTTGTTACAAATGTCGGTACTGGCGAAGCCACAACAGTAGTCGTTTCAGATGCTATTGATCTGGTGAACACAGCATATGTGCTTGACAGTATGACAATCGACGGCGACGGTGATCCAACAGTAGATGATGATGATGATGCTGATGGAGCTGCCTACACAGGAACAGATGTTGTTTGGAGTTTTCCTTCAATGGCTGCTGCCGCTGCTCATACACTGACTTTCCAGGTAACTGTCAAATAAGGTTATCGAAGGTTAGCTAGTGATTATTAGGTTCAAAACCCTCCACACGAATCCCGTGAGCGGATGATGAGACGAATTCTCGCCTTAATCTCCCTCATGGGAGCCGTGGTTTTTGGTCAGGTTCCAGTTGGTACCGAGATCATAAATGTTGCCCAATCATCCCATCAAGATGGTAGTGGAACAACATTTGTGGGCTACTCAAATACGATTACTACAATCGTATCTGAAGGGTATCTGCTGGAAATCTCCAAAACCGCTAGTGCAACTGTTGTTGCACCAGGCGAGAGTTTGAACTATACAATCACTGTTACAAATACGGGAAACATTTCCCCTGCACCGTTTACCATCACAGACACACTGAGTTCCGGTCTTGATATCTTTTCAAGCATCCCTGAAGCCAGTGTATCAAATCAAGTAGCAGTTTGGAATGTCGACAGCATTGCTGGAGGCCAAACACTGGTATTTGAGCTTGGAGTTCTGGTAGATGAGAATCTGTTGGCCGATGAGGTAATATCGAATACAGCCTGGTTGGCCATTCCTGATGGATTTCTTCTAGCTAGCGAATCAGCTGATGTAAACATCGGTGCACATTCAGATCTATTGATTACAAAAATGGTAGCTGAAGATGTCTCCGCTATTGGAGATACAGTTCACTATAGTATTAATGTATACAATACTGGCAATATCCCATCAACTGCAACAATCATTAATGACGAATTGCCAGAACACATTTCATTTATAAGTGCATCCCACTCGGGATCATTTGTGGATGGCTCTGTGTCCTGGAATGTTGGCGAAATGATGCCGGGAGACTCTATTAGCGTCTCCTTGGATGTTATCGTTGATGCGACTATGCCTGCCAATGCAGACCTAACCAACCTTGCATCAGTTGAGAATGCTCAGGGAGTTTCGAAAGAAGCTTCAGTTCACTCATTTGCAAATCCCTGGATTCAGACCATTAGTAAATGGGCTGCTGATCAGGAATATGCTTTTGGTGATACGGTAGAGTTTACGATTACCATCGATAATACTTCACCGGATCTTGTGAATACCATCTCAGTGCTTGATACACTTCCAGAACCCCTGGAGTTTGTATCTGCATCCAATGGTGGCGTTTTCGAAAATGGCGCGGTTGAGTGGACGCTAGGTACCCTGAATGCTGGAAATGTTATTACCCTGAATGTAGTTACAACGGTCGGATCCTTACTAGAGGCCCGACCTGAAATCACGAACAGAGCATGGATCTCAACATCCAATGCTGGAACCAGCTGGGGTGACCATGTTGTGTCACTGGCAGCTTTCCCGGAATTGGTACTAGAGAAACGATCAACTGCAACTGTCCAGGCAGGGGACTCACTGGTTTACACATTTATTATGAGTAATACTGGAAACTCAATGGCTCATGATGTAGCCTTGACTGATACCCTACCCGCACATGTTTCCTTAGGCTCTGCCACTGGTGATTTTACTTATGATGAAGCGTCTCACAGCATTCTCTGGAATGTGAATGAGATCGCCTCAAGTGCCACCGATTCAATTGCACTTGTCACTTATGTTGACTATCCAGTTGTCGATGGTACCACGCTCGAAAACACTGCACACCTTTCTTGTGTTGAAGGAAGTGTATCCCAATCTACAGCTCTAACTGAAATACTCTCAGCTCCTGGACTCGTTCTGGATATGAGTGGAACCAGTACTGTTGTGGCAGGGGACACCCTACAGCTCAGACTAGACTATAGCAATTTGGGAACCGAAACAGCCACTGGTGTTTTGCTTACTGATTCACTGGGAACTGATCTGGAATATCTCAATGCTTCACGTGAACATACGTATGATTCTGAAACTGGAATTATTACCTGGAATCTGGATGATCTGAATCCTGGTGATAATGGTATCATAGACATTACAGCGAAGGTTCCTGATGATTTTATTGGAGCTGCTGTTATTCCGGTTAGAGGTCTCATTAGTTGTGACCAAGGTGCACAAAGTGTTGATATACACACGGTAATTGTACGTGCTCCAATTATGGACATTGTACTCGTAGGTGATACTGCTGTTATCGAAGCAGGTGAATTTATCACATACGATCTCTCATTTGAGAATCATGGAGATACTACAGCAGTGAACGTAGTCGTGGTTGACTCACTCCCTGCAGAAGTTGATTTCCTAAACGCCACCAACGGTGGTGTCTATGATTCTAACAGTCACTCAGTGACATGGTATGTTGGTGATCTTGAACCAGTTGAGCCAGGAACTGCTGCTAATAAAAATAGTGGTAAGTCATCGAGTGAATCGAGCCTGCTCACTAAGAAAAGTGAACCAGCGAATGAGTTTACCATTGATGTACAGGTTATTTACCCCCTACCCAATGGTATGGAATTACCTAATACTGCATACATCTATGCAGATGGAGAACTACAGGCTACAGCAACCTGGTTGGCTATCATTGAGGCAGCTCCTGAATTTGTTTTTACTAAAACTGCAGATTTAGAAGTCTTTCCTGGCGATACCATCAATTATCAAATTGATGTTGCTAACTGGGGTACCGATCATGCTAGCGAAGTAAGCATTCTGGATACGCTCGATTCTCGAGTCACTTTCCTTAGTGCAACTGGAGACTATATCTATGATGCAGCCTCCCACTCACTCCAATGGTCTATCGGAGCGCTGAACGTTGAACAAGCTGAAAGTTTCCAGATCACAACAACTGTAGATGAAATGTTGGGTCATGGTGAACAAGTTGGAAATCGCGCCTGGATGGTTTCAAATGAATCAGACGCAATTCCCGCCGTGGCACTTACAACCAACATTCTTCCCCTTAGTATTGTTGTGAATGCACAGCCTAGAACAATTCTTGGAAATGGTGCTGCTACATCAACTCTGGCAGCTCAGGTATTTTCCTTCCTGGGCAATCCTGTTCCAGATGGCGTAGATGTGAACTTCTATACTGATTTAGGAACCATTCCTGACTCATTAGCGATCACATCGACAATTGATGGTGTGGCTTACAGTACACTGGTTGCTGATACAGTTACCTTTGAATCTATTACGGCTACTCCTTATGCAAGAGCCATTTTCGCACCTACCCAATGGGCTGATGACACGACTCAAGTCACCTTTATCATCGGTGCCTTTGATGGAATTATCTATAATTATGAAGGTATTCCACAAGAGGATATAAGAGTCGAATTACGTTGTGTCGATACTGGTGCCTATGCAGGGCATGACAGCACCGATGCAAATGGGTATTACCTTATTCCTATCTATCAGGATGATCTATATCAGATTATCTATACCATGATTGGGGATAATGGAGTTGCCTATGAAACAGTACAAGAAATTGAGATTAATACACCAAGCGAAGGTAGCCTAGTTACCAATCTCAACTCTGTATCTGGATTCCTATATGACGAGATCACAGGCGAGATCATTGCCGAAGATAGCATCCTCGTCATCGTAAATGGTGAAGTCACTGATTCTACAATTACACTTCCAAAGGCCTCTGATCATCATATGACTGATTCGACATACACGGATTCTACCGGTAAATATTTCTTCACGAATCTTTTACCAGGTACCTACAGTCTCCAAGTCGTTTACAATGGTATTAGTTCATATAGCGATGGTGGTCTTGATGTTAATCTGACTACCCCAGGTCTGTATGTTGTAAATGCCAATGTTACTCTGAGAAGTTCACCCTTCTTTATGCTCAAAACGGTGGACAAGCTTGAAGCAGCTGTCGGTGATACATTGCATTACAGACTGGACTTTGGTACACAGGACGTGACGTTCAACGATTCTGTATTTGTAACTGATTATCTGCCCACCGGACTAGATTTGATCGCCAACACAGTTGTAACTGATGTGAACACGATCTACGAAGGTTTGGACCCCATTACAAATGAGATGAGCTTCAGTAGAAGCGATATCCAACTTGGGGACTCACTCCACATCGATTTCGATGCCAAGATCACAATTGATGCTGGTCTAGGATGGATTGAGAATAAGGCACTGGTTGCAAGTACAATCGATAGTACCTGGAGTGACAGAAATATTAACTCCAGAGCGAAGACGAAGATCATCTTCCCCTTCTTGAAAGTCACAAAACAGAGTAATCGTCGTGTTATTGAAATCGGCGATGTAGTTACCTATACAGTCAAAATGACCAATACCAGCGCTGATGACATCGTTCATGACTTTGTTGTTGAAGATGTGCTGCCATATGGTTTTAAATTCCGCAAGAACACCAGTTACCTGGATGGTTCAAAAATTGGTGATCCTACTCTCCAGGAAGCAGTCGGCAAACGTCTGGCAATGTCCTGGATAATAAGTGATACCTTACAACCAGGTGATACCTTCACGATGAAATACCGTATTATTGCTGGTATGAATAGCCGTGAAGGAACCAACACAAATGAAGTTATGGCCAGGGCACACACCCTGCTGGGCTTCCCTGTGATTTCCAATCTCGCAACTGCTGATGTTGTTGTAAAACCAGGTCTGTTTAGTGACCGTGGTCTTATCATCGGTAAAGTCTATTATGACACCAACGCCAATGGAATTCATGATGAGAATGAAGAGACAGTTAAAAATGTCGAGCTCATAATGGAGAATGGTGCTAGAATCATCACAGACGAATATGGAAAATACAGTGTTCCTGATGTTGAAGCTGGTATGCATGTCATCCGAGTTAACGAACGTACACTCCCAGCCCTGAGCGAGATTATCCTCGATTCTCCAGATTATCTTGGTGATACTCAGAGTAAGATGGTTCGTGTCGCTGCTGCAAGTATAGCAAAATCGAATTTCGCCCTGCGTGAAATTTCAGTACCTGGTACACTTACTGGTACCGCCTTCTACGATAAGAATCGTAATGGTATTTTTGATCCAGGTGAAGAAGTCCAATCTGACCTGGTCATGCTCTTGAATGACTCCAGAGCCACCATGACCGATAGTCTTGGTAGATTCATCTTTAAAAAAGCAGCCCTGGGCGATTTGACCTTGCGCGTTGACGATAGCAGCCTGCCTTCCTATGGAAGACTCTTCTCCATTGATTCCACTGTTGATTCTCTTGGATTGGCTGCAAACTCATGGAATGCTACGCTCTTTTCAGGGGATAGCATTAACATCAACATTCCTTTAGAAAAACTAGAGCTTTTCAGTGTCCTTAGCAAAGAGTCAACTCTGGAAATGAAAACAGAGATGCTCACAGAAGAATTTAGACTCCTCGTGTACAAACCTTGGAGCCTGTTGGTCAGAATCGGTTTTGTTTCTGGCTCCGCAACACTGCAGAGTGAAATTTTTAATGAACTCAGGAATATCGGCGATTTAATGAAATGGCAGACCCAGATCAACCTGGATATCAAGGGTCATACAGATCATCTCCCAGTCGCTCCTGGAAGTGGCTTTAGAGATAATCAGGAGCTTTCTGAATCTAGAGCACTAGCTATCAGAACCTACCTTGTTCAGACCATGGGTATTAGTGAATCTCGTATCACTGCTGCTGGAATGGGTGCTTCCGAGCCACTTCAAGATGGTGGCACACCCGAAGGTCGTTCAATGAACCGTCGTGTAGAAATGGTGTTCTACAATGCCGCTGAAGAAGATTCTGAATTCAACCAGCTTGAGTTTATGTATGACATTAATTACACAGGTGAAATACCCGTACGTAGTGTACGTTTCCACCAGGAATTGCCCCCAGGATTTATTTATAAACCTGGTACTGCTACTATTGATTCAACAAATCTGGAGCCAATTGTCAGTGGCGAAGAACGTGATGTATGGACCTTCGGTGACTGGGATGCTCAGAAGCATACCGAGTTTGACGTAGCCATGAAGCCAGATGACTATGAATTAGTCCAGAACACTGGTGTTGTTTCCGCTCACCTTGAACTCATGGATGAAGATGGAAACCTGATCGTAACTGATACGCTTGAAACTCGTATTTCTACCTTGGTTGAAACCCTGTCTTTCAACATGATCCTTGAGGGTACACAGTTTGATGTTGGTTCTGCAGATCTCAAACCTTCCGCCGAACCAAGTCTACGTAAACTGGGTGATTTCCTCTCATGGCAGCCAGATATTGAGATTGTTATCGAAGGTTTCACCGATGACCGTGGTAGCCTGGAATTCAATATGCTGCTATCCGATTGGAGAGCCATCAGTGTGAAGAACTTCCTCATCGAGAATTATAATTTGAATCCTGAGAATATTCATACTCATGGATTAGGTCCTCACTATCCTGTTGGTGACAATGAAACCTGGATTGGCCGAGCAACCAACCGTCGGGTTGAAGTATTGGTGAATGCTGAAGTCGGTGAAGCTGCCCTTCTCGAACTGGATGTCATTAAAGAATCACTGCAGCAGAAGATTGTTATTCCAGTGAATGCCCTTGAAACTATGGCACCTGATTCTGCCCTGAGTATTCCAGCTAACCAATCATCAACATTGTTGCTGAACATGAGTTACCCAGCCTATGCTACTGCTGATTCCATCGCTATTACACTAGCGCTTCCAACAGATTTAGAGTATGTTGATGTTGCAGGTACCTTCAAAACATGGGGTCAAACACTTGAAGTTGGTGGCCTGGAAATCGTCTCACCAGTTCAGATTAATGCTCCTGAAGGAGTCGTGGGAGTACGTGAACTCTTTATGAATGTTCAACTGTTTAATGAAGGACAAGCACTGTCCAGCAATATTGAGAAAGTGTTGAGAGTAAATCTACAAGAATTGGAATCTGGCAATGAATAGACTCTTTTCAATACTGGCTGGTCTACTCCTGTCTACCACACTTTTTGCTCAAGTACTCATGTTGGAGCCTAAGGACAATGCTGTGAGTGCAAGGAATACGCTTGCAGTTACCGTTGCCGGTCAAGCCGGTGCTCCGGTCAAACTATTTGTAAATGATGTCGAAGTCGCCGATGAGATCATAAGAATCGATGGACTTTTAGATTTTCTCAGTGTCAGCGTCCCTCCTGGCCCTGTCACCCTACGTGCGGAAGTTGTTGGAGCAGGAGACCGCATCTTTACTGCCCAAAAAAATATCCACGTTCTGGGACCAGTCGCAAAAATTAATAGTATTTCTGGCGAGATCCTCTTGCCTGCAGACGGACGCAGCACTGGCGCATATAAATTTGAGTTCATGGATGAGTGGGGATATCAACTCCAGAATATCAAAGTGAGTACGCTGAAACTCTCTGCAGGAAGTCTGTTGGACAAAGACTTTGATGACAATAGTTCAGGACTCCAGGCCCAGGTGATAGCTGGGATTATGACAGTCAACATTCAAGCTGGGACAGAAGCGACGGAACGTTCAACACTTGAGATTGAGGCGCGAGGTTATACTGAATTATTTGCAGTAAGATATAGTATCCCTGAAGAACCCTTAATCCTGGTTGGTGCAGCCTCGGGTAGTTTATCTACGCTGGGAAAAGATCAGGATCCAAATTCTTTGCCACATTTTGGCATCATTAACAGAAATAACACCCAACTGGGTGACCATGTGCTGCTGGGTGGACGTACCGCCTTCTATGCCAAGGGAAGCATCAAACCTGGTTTACGCTTAACTGCCTCTCTGGACACAGATAGAGGTTATCTCGATCAACTCTTTGTCGATGTTGATCCCCAGGAACAGTATCCCTTATTTGGTGATGCAAGTACCATCACCTTTGACGCTCAGTCCAGGTCAAAATTATTTGCTAAACTTGAACAAAATGAATCCTTTGTGCTGCTTGGTGATTTTAACACCCAGATGACAGACAATGAATTCACCGCCTATAACCGTACCTTTAATGGATTACTTGGTTCATATCTTTATAAGAATCACGAAATTCAAGTTTTTACTACTGCCACGGATAGATCCATGGAGCAGGAAGAAATTAGGGGTGAGGGAATTAGTGGTTTCTACTATCTGAACAATGGTAGCGTAACTCGTTTCTCCGAAAAAATACGAATCGTTACCAAAGACAGATATCATCCTGAGATCGTACTGGAAACCAAAAACCTCACCCGCTTTTTTGATTATGAAATCAACTATGTTGATGGAACCTTAATGTTCAAACAACCCGTTGCCTCCTTAGATGGCGCAGGGAATCCTATTTTTATTGTGGTATCCTATGAATTCCAGGGTTCGAATTCCCGATCCTGGATTGGTGGATTTCGCCATAAGAGCAAATTAGGTCCCAATGATAAAATCACGGTAGGTACCACTTTTCTTACCGAGCAACGCGCCACAGCAAACTATATGCTATATGGTGTAGATGCACTCGTACCGGTAAATGATAAGATATCCGTTTCAGCAGAAATTGGTCAATCCCGTAATCCCGATGATTTTGTAGATAGTGTCACCGTCGGGAGTGCCATCAAGACAGCAGTCCAGGTAAATGATATGTACCCGGGATTAAATCTAAAGGGGTACATTCGCGCAGTGGGTGATGATTTTGTGAATGCCTCACAGGTAGGTGCTAACACTGAACGTGGCTCATTCAAATATGGTTTGAAGGCAAAATATGATTCCAAGAAATACGGTAAAATTACTTCTGAATATTTTGATCAGAATGGGTCAATAGGTACCAACAATACTCATGAGAGTCGTGTATTTAACATGCATGTGGAGCGTCGTGTCAAAGAAAATTCAACCCTTAAATTTGGGTATGAGAATTCGCTCAGGGAAAAATTTGATGCCTCAGATAGTCTGTTAAGTAAGGACTACTCCAATCTTCTAAAAGCACAGTATGATGTCTTGTTGCTGGAACACATCAAGGCTGTTTTTGAACATGAACAGAATTTGAGTTTCAACAACAGGACCAAACCTACCAATACCAGTGTTGGACTCGTTTATCCAATTACAGAACAACTAGAAGTCTATTGGAAATACCGCTTTATTCAGGGTACTGGGGTCAATCGTCAGAGTGTCCTGGGCTTCAGGTCCAGTGTTGGTGAGAACACCGATATAGAAGGTAAATATGAGATTGGTGGTATTACCGGAGATCAACGTAATCGTGCCACACTAGGATTGAAGAACAAATGGTATATACGTGAGGACCTGGTTGTGAATGTTTCCCTTGAGAATACAGCCACTGTCGATTCATTTGAGATTCCAACTCCCAGTCATCAGGCCATGGCCCTTTCATTTGAATATCTACCTGAGATGCCCTGGAAAGCCATTGGTAAGTATGAGGTAAGGGATGATGCCAATAGTCTTCAACGCGTCATTACTCTTGGTGGTGACATGCGAATCTTTGCTGGTTTTGGTGCCATAGCAAAATTAGATCACTGGGAAAATAGATATAAGATTGGCAATATGGGCTCCCAAACCCGTGAAAACTACCAGGCTGGTGTGGCATATAGACCACAGGACTCTGATCAGATCAACGCCTTGGCTAAGATGGCCTATGTTTCAGATCGTAACAGCCAGATCGCCATTCCAATCCGTCAGGACCGCTATATTTTCTCAGTACATTCATACTGGCAAATTGATAATAAAATCGGATTGGCATCACGTTTTGCCACCAGGTTTGTCCTGGATGATGATGCTGCTTTTGATGAAAGTGTCAGCACTCAAACTTATTTCTTTCAATCAAGAGCTGAGTATGCCTATACAAATGAACTGAGCGGTATTCTTGATGCACGCTTTATATACATGTCTCCAACCAGTGAGAGCGCATTCGGTCTCGCTGCAGAAGTCGATTATCTGGTTTATCAAAACATACAACTCGGTGTGGGGTACATCTTGAAAAATTATTCAGATGCTGATTTTAGCTTTCTGGATTATCAGTACCATAATCTGTATTTTGCGCTCCACGCCAAATTCTCTGAGGATATTTTTAACTGGCGTTAATATCCTGAGTTTCATAAAGCGGTAAGAGACATAAAATTGTGGGTAAAGGGATAGTATACGAGTTGGTATTCCACCTGATCTTTTATTCAAATTAGCAGAAATTCATCTATCTTCTCTCGTGGCTGGACACTTACATATTGGTACCTGCAGTTGGAAATATCCTTCCTGGGAAGGCCTGGTTTACCAGTCAAAAAAGCCTGAGAATTTTCTTCAGGAATATGCCAGAAAGTACAAGTCAGTAGAGATCGATCAATGGTTCTGGTCGCTGTTTGGCATTGACAAAGTTGTTTTGCCCAGAGCTGATGTAGTTAAAGAATATGTGAGATCAGTGCCGGCTGAATTTCGGTTTGTTGTAAAGGCTCCTAATAGCCTGAGCCTCACCCACTTATACAAGAGTCAAACGTCTGGTGAGCTGGTAGAAAATCCCCACTTCTTATCACCGGACCTTTACCAGACCTTTCTCAATTCTGTGGCAGAAATGCATCCGCAAATAGGTGTCATAAATCTCCAATTTGAGTATCTCAACAAAATAAAAATGCCTTCACCACAGTTGTTTTTGGAACGATTCATAAACTTCGTAAAAACAATAGATACATCCATACCACTTTGCATGGAAATGCGAAATCCTAATTTCCTGAATGAAAATTACTTTAAGATTTTGGCTGAAAACAATATTGGTCACACCTTCTGCCAGGGTTACTACATGCCTGACATCCAGGTAGTCCACGAGAAGTATGCTCCACTACTGAAAGGAACCTCCATTATTCGCCTTCTTGGACCCGATCGTCAAGGCATTGAAAAAACCACAGGAAAAACATGGAACCAGGTCGTTGCTAGTAAGGATAAAGAGATACCAGGTATTGCCCGACTTGTTAGAAAAATGGTCGATCAATCAGGGATGGATGTCTATCTCAATGTGAATAATCACTATGAGGGTTCTGCGCCAGTAACTATCGAGAAATTACTACTTCACCTATAAACCCCAGCAATTTTCATTGCCATTGTAGTAAGGAAGATTAAGCTGAGGTCTCTGTATTTTAAATGGGGAATTGAATGTTATCACAGTTAAAGGTTGATGTTGAAAAGTTAGCTGCTCCTGGCTCTCGCAAGGTGGGCACTTCCGGTCATGATAAGGCCGTTGAATATCTCAAGGAGCGCATGCTGAGTTCAGGTCTTGAACCCTATTTTGAGAACTCCTATGAATTGTTTTACCAGGTTGAATTAACGCATTATACAAATCTTGCTGGTGTTCTTCCCGGATTTGACCGGAGCTTGAAGCCAATCCTCCTGGTGGCCCACTATGATACCTGTGGTGATCAGCCTGGAGCAGATGATAATGCAGCTGCAATAGCCATTTGGCTTGAATTGCTGAAAGCATTAAAAAAAATCAATTTGCAAAGAGATATTATTTTCCTTTTTCCGGATGCTGAAGAGCCTCCACGCTTTTTATCAAACCACATGGGCTCCACAAATTTCTATGAAACACAGCTGCAGAATCCCATCCATGCTGGATTGGTTCTAGATCTCGTGGGTCATGATGTCCCCCTTGAAGGTTTTGAAGAACTGCTCTTTATTTTTGGAGCAGAGAGCCACCCGGATTTAGCTGAGGTCTTAACCGAAACAAAGCTACCAGATGGTCTCAGGAATATTGCCACACTAAATCGATATGTGGGGGATTTGAGTGATCATCATGTCCTGCGTAAAAACGGTGAACCCTATCTGTTTTTCACCTGCGGGCGGTGGGAGCATTATCATCAGGATAGTGATAAACCTGAAAATTTAAACTATGTAAAAATGGCCAGGATTAGTCAATATCTGCTTGGGGTGATTAAAGCTTTGGATACTAAAGGACTCAGCCAAAAGACCTCTGATTATGACCCGGTTGATATGGAGTTGTATCTACTCAAACGAGCCCTGGGACCCTATTTGGAGCAAAATGATATTGCTATGAATAATAGGGAAGATATTCAAAGATTTGTATTGAACTGGATCAAACAACACCAGCTATAGATTATTCAAAGATATACTCTTTAAAACCGCTGGTCATATACTCCTTGAATGATCCATCCGCTTCTCGAGTGATTAACAAGCCTTCCACACCATCCTTGCTTTCCAGCCAGCTCAACCCTTCCTCCTGGCCCATGACCATGACGGAAGTTGACAAACCGTCTGCAATGAGACACGTGTTGGCAATGACTGACACTGAAGCCAGGTTGTGAGCAATGGGAGAACCGGTTCGAGGATCTATTGAATGTGAAATGCGTTTGCCCTCAACTTCACGATAATTGCGATAGTCCCCACTGGAGGCAATGGCCATATTTGTTAATTGGATAACGTGTTGTAGATCGGCACCTGGTGACCCACCAAAAGTAGGTCTATCGATCCCGATTTTCCAGAGTTCACTATCCTTATTGAGACCGTGAGTAACAATTTCTCCACCAATTTCTACAAATATATTTTTGTGACCCTTATCAATGAGAAATTTAGCGATATAGTCAGATCCATCACCTTTGGCAATGGCACTGAGGTCAATTGTGATTCTGGGATCAGATTTAGTTAATACTGAATCGCCTACTTCCAATTTGTCACAACCTGTCAATTGGAGCCAGGAGTCAATCTCATCTACTGTAGGGAAACGATTTTCACCCGGTTCGAAACCAAACCCGAAGAAATTGACTATGGGCATGACAGTGATGTCGAAAGCTCCGTCTGAAGCCATGCAAAAATCTTGACCTGCCTTTACCACCTGCAATAGTTTTTGGGATACGGGGATTGGATGAATACTCTCATTCCGATTAAAACGAGATACTTCACTCTGGTCCTCGTAAGTGGAAAGAATACGATTAAAATCCAGCAAGGCGCTATCTACACTGGTCGCAATGGCACTGCGCTCCTTGGTGTCAATGGGACGCCCTGTGATAATAATATGGTAGGTCGTTCCCATGGTTGAGCCATTAAAAGAGAATTGGGGGAGTTCAACATTGTCGGTGCTGCAATTATCCAGGGAGAGGGGGAGACAAACCAATAATGCGACAAAAATAAATTTCGAAAACAGATTAATTTTTGGATTCATTTCAAAGCCTCCTAGTTGTCATTAAATCTAACAAAAAAGGTCCGGATAACCCGAACCTTTTATTGTAGTACTTATAAGCAGTGATGAGCTAGAAACTGTCGTAATCGATCATCTCTTTTTCAACACCCATATTGTATAACATGTTATCCACAGCGTCCACCATCATGGGTGGTCCACACATGTAATATTCAATATCCTCAGCTGCTTCATGATTGGTAAGATAGTTGTCTGCAACGACTTGATGAATAAATCCAACAGGGCCATCCCAGTTATCTTCTTCAAGAGGATCAGACAGGGCTACATGATAGCTGAAATTTGGGAACTCCTCAGCCAGTGCCTTAAACTCATCATCGTAGAACATTTCACGCTTGGATCGAGCACCATACCAGAAAGATATTTTACGCTTCGTACCCTTGGATTTAAGGAGATCAAAGATATGGCTACGCATAGGTGCCATTCCTGCTCCTCCACCAACATACAACATCTCGCGTTCTGTATCTTTGGCGAAAAACTCTCCGTAGGGGCCACTGACCATCACTTTATCACCTGGTTTCAGGTTGAAAATGTAGGAGGAGGCCAGACCTGGAGGAACATCCATTCCAGGGGGAGGGCTGGCGATACGTACGTTGAGCATCACAATGTTTCCTTCGGCTGGATGATTGGCCATTGAATATGCCCTAAAGATGGTTTCATCCAGTTCAGAATGATAGCGCCACATATTGAACTTATCCCAATCACCGCGATATTCATCCTCGATAGCGAATTCAGAATAATCCAATTTATGAGGTGGAATGTCAATTTGAATATACCCACCAGCACGAAAATCAAGATTTTCACCTTCGGGTAGTCTTACCACAAATTCCTTGATGAAAGTGGCGACGTTTTCATTTGAGACAACCTCACACTCCCATTTCTGGATATTGAAAATCTCATCTGGAATACGAATATCCATATCAGATTTAACTTTAACCTGACAGGTCAGACGGACATTATCCTTAATCTCTGAGCGAGTAAGGTGCGGCTTTTCAGTGGGTAATATTTCACCACCACCGCTATCAATCTGGCAGGTACACATGCCGCAGGTCCCACCACCACCACAAGCTGATGGTAGAAAGATTTTTTCCGCAGCCAGAGTCTGCAACAAAGTTTGTCCGGCAGGGCTAGTAACGGATTTTTCCTCATCACCGTTGATCAGGATCTTCACATCTCCTGAAGTGACCAGTTTGGATGTGGCATAATTAAGAATGACCACCAGGATCAGAATCGTCCCTGTAAATACAAGAGTGCTTAGCAATATTAAGCCTAGAATACTCATACTGCCCCCTCTACAGACTGATACCGGAAAAACTCATAAACGCCATAGCCATGAGTCCGGTGATTAACATTGTGATTCCTAAGCCGCGTAAACCTGCAGGTATATGGGAGTACCGAAGCTTCTCTCGGATGGCTGCCATGGCTGCGATTGCCAGAGCAAAACCCACTCCTGATCCTAATCCAAATACAGCAGATTCGGTAAAAGTGTATTCCCTCTCCACCATGAACAAAGATGCTCCCAGAATGGCGCAATTCACGGCAATGAGAGGTAAGAATATACCTAGAGCACTATACAGTGCAGGACTATAGCGGTCTATGATCATCTCCACAAGCTGAACCAGGGCAGCAATGACAGCGATGTAGGAGATGAAACCCAGAAAACTTAGGTCTACATCCGGCAGACCTGCCCAGGCAAGTGCACCTGGAGCCAGCAAATAATGATAGATAGCCCAATTCACGGGAACCGTGATTACTTCAACAAAGATTACTGCAAGTCCCAGTCCGATAGCAGTATCCACTCGCTTAGATACAGCAAGGAATGAGCACATGCCCAGGAAGTAGGCCAGCAGGATATTATTAACAAATACGGATTCAACAAACAGGCTGATAAGATTTTCCATCATCAACCTCCTATTCCGCTACCGTACCAGTAATGGTACGTTGAACCCAAATGATCAAACCCAGGAGAATAAACGCTCCCGGTGCCAGAACCATGAGTCCCATATTCTGATATCCTGCTGCATAAGCAGCGTCAGGGATAACTTGAAAACCAAACAGTGTTCCTGAACCAAGTAGTTCACGCCCAAAAGCGACTACTATGAGGATCATACTGTAGCCCAATCCATTCCCTACACCATCCAGGAAACTGGGCCAGGGCTTGTTTTGCAGAGCAAAAGCCTCAGCGCGTCCCAGCACAATGCAGTTCGTAATGATCAATCCCACAAATACACTCAATTGCTTGCTGATATCATAGAGGAAGGCTTTTAACACTTGATCCACCAAAATCACCAGTGAAGCAATAATCGCTAACTCAATAATGATCCGAATATTTGAAGGAACCATATTCCTGATGAGTGAAATCAATACGTTTGATAGTGAAATGACACTGATTACTGCAATTGACATAACAATGGCAGTTTGTAATTGTACAGTGACCGCCAACGCAGAACATATTCCCAACACCTGAGTAGAAATGGGATTATTGTCCATGAGCGGATCTTTGAGGAAGACCATATTCTTTTTACTCAGTAGGCTCATGATGTGCCTCCCCGACGGGTTTTAAAGAAAGGTTCATATTTTTCCAGTGTAGATTTAATAAACTCATTCAATCCTTTGGTGGTCAGTGTGGCACCACTAATGCCGTCCACCTTATGTTCAGGGTTTTTCTCATCTGAACGCATTTTTCCTTTAACAATCTCAACAGAAACGATTTCGCCAGCTTTATTAAGGATGGTTTTCCCTTTAAAAGCCTCTGTGAACCACTCCTTATCTATCTCACCGCCTAAACCAGGGGTTTCTCCATGACTATAAAAAGTAATACCTTTTACTGTATTGAGATCTTGTTCGAGAGCGATGTATCCCTTTACCGTCGACCAGAGGGCTTTTCCCTGAGTAGGAATACAATAAGCAGTAATCACATCTCCATCCTGTCGTGCATAAACCGGGAGTAGATCTGGTTCCGCTCTGGGATCAATTTCCTCAGCCTTACGATCATTCACTTTGTTACCTTCAACGTCCACAACAAAAGTTTTAACCTTATTGTCATAGAGGTCAAATATAGTCTGAGCTTCAACATCTTTGGATTCTGCAAGACCGAGAACACTGAGAATATTGTACTTTATATCCAATTGAATGTTTTGATCCTGACGTTCCTTTAGCAAGGTCGCTGCGGATGCCAGTAACACACTGCACACCATGGTTACTGCTGCGGCAAAACCGAGGGTGTATGCTTTGGTTATACGAGGCTTATTTGCCATAATTCAGCCTCCTTTTGATATTCGCCTGAACCACGAAGTGGTCAATCAGTGGCGAGAATACATTTCCGAACAGAATGGCTAACATCATACCCTCCGGATAAGCTGGATTAAATACCCGGATCAGAATGACCATGACGCCAATCAAAATACCATAAACCCATTTACCAGCGTTGGTTCCTGCGGCAGATACAGGGTCGGTGGTCATAAATACGGCTCCAAACATGAAGCCACCCATCATTAAGTGATAGTGAGCTGGTAAGCTTCGCATGCCACCAGCAACATCACCGCCAAAAAATTGAACGATGAGGGCCATACCATAGGCCCCAATGACGGTTGCCAGCATGATACGCCAGCTTCCAACACCTGTAATGAGTAAAATGGCAGCGCCAATCAGGATAGCAATGGTTGAGGTTTCACCAATACTACCCGGTACAAATCCAAAGAACATATTGCTCACTGAAAAGCCAGCACTGTTTAAAGCCTCGACAGCAGGTCCGGTTGAAGCTGCAACGGCAGCCAGGGGAGTAGCTCCTGTAAATCCATCTAGTGCAACCCACACGCTATCACCACTAATGTTTCCAGGGTAGGTGAAAAATAGGAAGGCACGTGCAGTCAAGGCAGGATTCAACAAGTTCATACCTGTTCCACCAAAGACTTCCTTTCCAATGACTGTCCCAAAGGATACCGCCACGGCAACCTGCCAGAGTGGTATGGTAGGAGGCAGGGTGAGAGGCAATAAGATACCAGTTACCAGAAAACCTTCATGAATGTCATGACCATTGATATGACCAAAGATCATTTCCCAGCCCAGACCAACTGCATAGGTGACAACAATGATGGGAAGCAATTTTATAAAGCCAAACATAAAGGCTGCAAACAAGCCTTCTACGCCAGCTTGAGCACCCACATTGTATGAACCAACCAGAATACTTGGCACCAGGGCGAAGATAACAATGCCCATGAAGCGCTTCATATCAATGGAGTCTCTAATATGAGGTCCAGTTGTGGTTCCATGACCAGGTGTAAATAGCATGGTATTGATTGCACCAAACATGGGATGGACGATCTTAAAAGGACCTTCCTTGAGTTTCACATCAAGGTTTGCTAAAAATTGTAGGAGAGATTTCATTTCAATCAACCCTCCTTTTCCATGGTTTCAATACCCTTTTGAATGATATCACCAAACTCAATCTTCGAGGGGCAGATATAACTACACAAAGCGAGATCCTCCGCGGCAACTTCATAGATGCCTAATTGTTCCATGAGTTCAATATCCTCAACCAAAATGGCTTTGCAGAGATGAACAGGTAGAACATCCATGGGAAGGACCTTCTCGTATTCGCCTGTGGAGACGAAAGCACGTTCTTCACCGTTCATATCTGTTGTAGGAGCGAGTTTCTTTTTAGGAGTCAATTTTGACAGGAACATGGGCCAGAAGCTATTGGCCTGAAGTCCCAGGCGTAACCACCCAAAAAACCGTCTACCTTCAAGTTCAGGGACTACGGTAATCATATCATCATAAAAACCCACAAAGCCCAGCGATGAACTTTTAGCACCAGTGAGTACATTTCCGGAGATAACACGTTGGGTGTTATTTTGAAGGGTTGTGCTGACAAGATCGCTTACCAGAGCGCCTTCTGTTCCAATGACATAGTATCTTTTTTCCAGTTCTGATCCAGTGAGAGCGTATGTCTTGGAACCAGGATATTCTCCAGTACTCAAAAAGCTGCCCAGCTGTGAAACATGCCGAGGTGAAAGATACCAGACTTTTTCTGGAGCCTGGATGCGGTCAATGTGGTGAATCTGCACCCCGACATTACCAGCAGGGTGGGGACCTGAAAACTCATGCAGCTCAACACCTGAAATGTTTGAGAAAAATGCTTTGGTTTTCTCTGAGACGGAGAGGTGAATTTTACCTTCCGTTAATTTTGAAAGCAGCTGGATACCCAACTGAAAGGTCTTTTCCTGACCATCCAGGAGAATATCAGATTCTGCCTGCAAGGGAGCCGAATCCACAGCCGAAATTATGATGGCTTTTGGTGAGGCCTCCACATCAGCAATCTTGCTAAATGGACGTTGTCGAATGGCTGGCCAGAGTCCGCTATTGAGCAACAATTCTTTGGCCTGGCTGGTTGAAAACGCATTGACCTGGTCTGCAGTATAACTATCAAATTTTTCAGCAGTATCCCCAGCAACATCAATGATGACGCGTTGAATTACTCGTCGCTCTCCACGTACCACTTCGCGAACAGTACCCGCAGCTGGTGATCTAAAAAGAATCTCAGGTTTCTGCTTATCAACAAAGAGAATTGATCCTCGGCTGACTTTATCTCCGGCTTCGACTTTCATCGCAGGTCGTAAGCCGCGAAAATCGATGGGCTGGACTGCAACCGCTGTGGTTTTCGGGGCTTTTTCTACACGTCGCTCGGCGCTGCCTTGCAGAGGTATATCGTAGCCCTTTTTAAGTTTAAACACTCCCATTAGAATGTGTCTCCGTATTGGTTTTATTCACTTTAATAGCTGCCTGTATTCTGAATACTAGCCCCTGAAGTGAATCCATTTTCGAACGGTTTTATGTACATTTTCATAGAGCACTTGTCAAGGTGTTCATTTAAGCTTATACATATTAACAAAATATATGCCATAAGAATTCAATAAATTTCGGAATGACTGCCAAATGACAATTATGCTAAAGAATTACACCATAATGTTTAGCATAAAATGCAGCGTTAATTACTCATTTCTTCTGTTTTTGGGGTGACTATATTGAACAATGGCGATCACACATCTCAAACCAGAATCCTACCCCACCTGGAAAGCGTATTACTGGACTTATCAGAGCAAATTAGCAGAGCTGCATTATATCCCTCTTTTTGCTCAGTGGGGCGTTCCGTTAGCAGGTAAGAAAGTGTTGGATGTGGGTTGTGGGGATGGTGGCTTTACCGCGGCTCTCGCTGAAGCAGGTGCTAACTGTACTGGTGTTGAGGTTCGAGATTTTAAATGGGAGAAGACCCATGAAAATTTGCGCTTTATCCAGCAGGATATTTTGTTGGATGAGGCTCAGTCGATTCTTGGTGATGATTATGATATTATCATTCTCAGAGATGTCATTGAGCACATATCCCTGAAGAACAAATATCAGTTTATGGCTACTTTGAGGAAATTCACTTCTTCAAAAGGCATTATTTTGATGTCCTTCCCACCCTTTTATTCTCCGTTTGGTCTTCATCAACAGACTTTCCTGAAATCTTTTTTAAAAAAAATACCCTATCTGAGTTGGATTCCTGGTTCCATTCTGGATGTCTTGCTCAAACTGTTTGGCGAATCTGATAATGCTCGAGCTGATGTAAAAGAGATTCGTGAATGTCAAATGACCCTCAGTAGGTTTAAAAAAATGGTAAAACAGTTAAACTACCCAATTGAGCATGAGAAAAACTATTTGATTCGACCCTCTCATGAGTTGCGCTATGGGTGGAAATTGAGAGAATCCCGACTCGCAAGCGTACCCATCTTGAGAGAGATTTTCATTCTGGGATCTGTTTTTAAATTGTCAATGTCGCAGGATTAGATTCTCTATAATTCTTTCTAGAAATTTTAATCACATCTGGGATTAAATCCATCTGAATACTCATCTGAATTCACCAATGTATCAATTTGGTCTATCAAATATTCACTCCCCTCAAAAATGCATGAAACTCATTGCCCACCCATGGTCGGCCGTCTATCTTCGGCGGCTTTATGTCAATCCCATTTATCGTATATATAATGTATTATATATATAGGGGATATAATAAAGCCTGTAGTTGGCAAGATAGGAAACTGGAGTCATGTTAGAACAACTGTCACAAAATCTGGAAGGTATTTTCAAGAAACTTCGCGGTCAAGGGAAGTTATCGGAAGACAATATTTCAGATGCAATGCGGGAAGTTCGACGAGCTCTGCTTGAAGCTGATGTCAACTACAAAGTCGTTCGAACATTCATCAACTCCGTAAAGGAAAAAGCTCTCGGTTCGGAAGTCCTGCGTTCTATCACGCCTGGCCAACAAATCGTGAAGATCATCCATGAAGAATTGATCGTCCTCCTCGGAGAAAAAACAGTAGATCTTGAACTTTCAGGAAATCCAGCCATCATCCTCTTGGTGGGTCTTCAAGGTTCAGGAAAAACAACCACATCAGCAAAACTGGCAAGAAATTTACGGAAAAGCGGTCGTCAACCACTCCTGGTGGCTTGCGATGTCTACCGTCCTGCAGCCATAACCCAGCTTCAGGTACTAGGGAAACAATTGGATATCCCTGTTTTTGCCGATGAAGGTAATCAGGACGTTGTTCAGATTGCCCAGGCAGCAATCAGAGAATCTGTGCGTTATCCTGCCAATGTGGTCATTGTCGATACTGCTGGTCGATTACATGTCGATGCCGACATGATGGATGAAGTCAAACGACTCCAACAGGCCCTGAAGCCTGCAGAGACACTGTTTGTGGCAGATGCCATGACAGGACAGGATGCAGTGAATGCAGCCGGTACTTTTGCAGAAACTGTGGACCTTACAGGTGTAATTCTCACCAAACTTGATGGTGATGCCCGTGGTGGTGCAGCTTTGTCTGTGCGTGAAGTCACTGGAAAACCAATCAAGTATATTGGTGTAGGGGAGCATCTGGACAAGCTGGAAACCTTCCACCCTGACCGAATGGCTGGTCGCATTTTGGGAATGGGAGATATCGTCTCCCTTGTGGAAAAAGCTCAGCAGGATATTGACGTCGAGGAAGCTGCAAAACTTGAAGAAAAAATGCTCAAAAATACCTTCGATCTGGAGGACTTTAAGCAACAGTTAAAACAGCTGAAATCCATGGGGCCAATAGGTGATTTAATGTCTATGATACCCGGTGCAAAAGGAATAAAAGATGTTGATATAGATGAAAAAAGGTTGACTAGGATTGAAGCAATCATTAACTCTATGACCCTTGTGGAAAGGCACCGCCCTCAGATACTTGATGGTAGCCGCCGAAAAAGAATAGCAAGAGGGTCTGGAACAAAGGTTCAAGATGTGAATCAGTTGATAAAGCAGTTCCAGTCAATGCGGAAGATGATGAAGAAATTTGGAAAAATGAATAAAAGGCAGTTAATGAAAAATCTGCCTATGGGATTTTAAGGAGAACACCTTTTGGCTGTAAAAATCAGACTGAAGCGGATGGGAAAAAAGAAACAACCCTTCTACAGAATAGTTGTTGCAGATTCACGCGCCCCTCGCGACGGAAGATCTATCGAAAAAATTGGACATTATAACCCGATTCCAGATCCAGCAGAACTTGTGATCAATGAAGAACGTCTTTTTCATTGGATGGATCAGGGTGCAAAGCCAAGTGATACAGTATTTAGCTTATTACGTGGACGCGGACTTACACTCAAGTATGAGCTGGTGAGCCGTAATGCAGATGAAGCTACCATTAGCAAAGAAATGCATAAATGGGAACTTGCCCGAGACGATCGTGGCAAAAAAGTAGCTGCAGCAGAGTCAGCCAAGCTGGCCGCCGCTGAAGCTGCAAAGCAGGCTGAAGAAGACGCTGCTAAAAAAGCCGAAGATGCTGAAGCTGCTGCTAAAAAGGCTGAAGAAGCCGCTAAAGCCGCAGAACAGGTAGAAGAGACAGAAGAAGCTCCTGAAGTAGTTGAAGAAGTAGCTGCAGAAGAAGAAACTGTCGAAGCGCCTGCTGAAGTAGTTGAAGAAGTAGCCGTAGAAGAAGAACCTGTCGAAGAACCTGCTGAAGGTACGGAGAAGCAAGATTCTTAAAAAGCTGAAAAAACTCCTTACCGATGATCAGACCGATTCGACAACCGACGGAGGTATGAGCATGAAAGAGTTCGTAGAGTTTGTAGCAAAAAGTCTAGTTGACGCTCCTGATGAAGTTGAGGTCAATCAAGTCGATAGCGAACGGGTGACCATCTTCGAACTAAGGGTAGCTAAGGAAGATATTGGCAAAGTGATTGGTCGTCAGGGCCGCACAGCCAAAGCCTTCCGGACGTTATTAGCTGCGATTTCAGCAAAGGCCGGTACCAACCGCGCCATGCTCGAGATCATCGAATAAGGTAATGATTTCAGCTGAGGTGAATAGAACCGCCATAGGCATGGTTCGCAAACCTCATGGTATAAAAGGGGGACTCAAGGTGACCCTGTACAGTATCGACCTTGACATGCTCCAGAGCTTGGAGCAGCTTTTTGTTAATACGGGTAGTGAATGGAAACAACTCACACTAAGAAATTGTCAGGGTTATGATGACTTTGCCATTCTTAGTTTCAACGAAATTCAAGATCGTACCGAGGCCGATGGTTATCGCGACAGAGAAATTTATACTCTACGTGAAGACATGCCGGCCTTAAGTGAAGATGAATTTTACATCGATGATCTCATCGATTGTGATGTGGTTGACGAGAACAACAAAAACCTGGGCAAGGTCATTGAGATTCTAAGTCCCGGTGCTCATGATGTCTTACTGATCCAGCAAGGTGATTCTGAGACTCTCGTACCCCTTGTTGATGAATGGGTGGTTAAGATCGATATAGATGGTCGCAAAATTCAAGTGAACTCCGCTGAGGATGCGTAATGATTATTGATGTCATTACAACTTTTCCCGAAACTCTGAACGCATTTCGCGAGATGGGTATTGTGGGAAGAGCTTTTGAAAATGGCCTGGCTGAAATGAAATGCTGGGATATTCGTGATTTTGCTGATGATACCTATAAACACATCGATGATGTGCCTTATGGGGGAGGAGCCGGGATGATTATCAAACCGGATCCTTTGTTCAGAGCTTTTGAAGCAGTTGCAGAATATCGCAAAAATACTGGCCATCGCATCTTTCTCACACCGCAGGGGAAACCCTTTCAGCAAGATGATGCTGAAAGATTGGTTGAGACTCCCCACCTGGTGCTACTCTGTGGTAGATACAAGGGTATCGATCAAAGAGTGAGAGATGAACTCATTGATGAGGAAATCAGTCTGGGAGATTTTGTACTCTCAGGTGGTGAAATTGCAGCCTTTGCTGTCATTGACGCCATGGTTCGTTTACTTCCAGGTGCCGTCAGTGATGATGAATCTACAAAATCGGACACTTTTCCTGTTGGATTATTGGACGCACCGTATTATACCCGCCCCGCTGAGTACCGGGGAATTAAAGTACCCGACGTGCTGCTCTCTGGGCATCACGCACAGATTGAAAATTGGAGAGAACAGCAACGTCTTGAGCGAACAAAAGTTAAACGCCCAGACTTGTTCGATAGATATATGAGAGGACTGGAGGAAAGTAATGAACAAAGTAGATAACCTGGTTGCCGGGCAGCTAAAAACAGATTTGCCTGATTTCAAACCAGGTGATACTGTTTCAGTTGATGTAAAAGTTATTGAAGGCCAGAAAGAAAGAATTCAGGTCTATGAGGGTAATGTAATTGCCCGTACTGGTAAAGGCATCACTGCTACATTTACAGTAAGAAAAATTTCAAATGGTGTTGGTGTTGAGAGAATATTCCCTCTCCACGCTCCCACTGTTGCAGGTGTGAAAGTATTGCGTCGCGGTAAAGTACGTCGCGCCAAACTATACTATCTTCGCAAACTGCGCGGGAAAAAAGCCAGAATCAAAGAAGCACGCGATTTCTAAGCTTTACTCGTTCCCGAATCATCTAAAGGCTGTCCATTGGGCAGCCTTTTTTTATGCCCCGTTGTTCAAAAGTGCAGGATAGTTTCTAATGGATTTTAAGCTCAGTATGAATTAAGGTGTCAGATGCTAGAGAACTTAACCCCACTTAATCTCGTAGCCGTACTCCTCATCGGAGCCAGTGCTGGCTTTATCAATGTCCTTGCTGGCGGGGGCTCATTTTTGACTCTGCCACTCCTCATTTTTTTGGGATTACCCCCCAATCTGGCAAACGGGACCAATCGTCTAGCCATCCTTATGCAGAACACCTTTGCCGTCGGTCGCTTTATGAAGAAAAAGGTCAATCCAGGTAAGTTTGCACTCAGAGCTGCCCTGTTTACCGTACCTGGAGGGGTAATTGGAGCCTGGCTCGCCACCTTAGTGAGTAATTCTCAATTTAAACTGAGTCTGGCTTTGGTTATGATCATCATGTCCCTATTTACCCTTCTTTCTTCCAACAGACAGAATGGAGACCCCTTGGATCCAGAATCTTATATTGGTTCATGGGTTGGTCCTGGAATGGCTTACTTTTTAGTAGGTATCTATGGGGGCTATATTCAGGCGGGTGTTGGCTTTCTGATACTTTCAGTACTTCTATGGCAAAATATCAATCTGGTTCATGGGAATGCCGTCAAGTTGACCATTATCTTTTTCTTCACTTCAATTGCATTGATCATTTTTGCCTGGAATGGCCAGGTCAATTGGGCCATGGGTGCTATGCTGGGTGTGGGGAATATTATCGGCGCTTGGGTGGGTACCCATGTGGCCATTAAGAAAGGTCATAAATTTATAAAGCATGTGGTAACCATTGCTGTCATCGGTTTTGCAATTAAACTATTGCTAGATATGTAAAATGATGCAACCGCGGATTACGCGGATTACACGAATATTTTTGTAGAACAATATTTTGGATAAACCATGACTAAAGACAATGAATCTTTTGATCTATCAACACTCCCTAGTGTAGATGCCCTACTCCAATCTGTATCAGATATAGAATTACCTCATAATCTCAAGAAAAATGAAGCTCGTACTCTTCTGGACGATATACGGGAACGAGCCTCAAAAGGAAAAGCTGCACCCCAGGGGAAAGTGGAATCGAGTTATAGAAAAAAACTGCTCAAAATAGCAAACTCCCTGCGCAGGGTGATTAATGGCACTGGCGTGGTTATTCATACCAATCTGGGACGTTCTCCCCTTAGCGCTCAGATGCTTGAAGCCATGGAAGCGCTTAGGGATGGATATGTCAATCTTGAGCTTGATCTGGATGATGGTCGACGCGGGAATCGTCATGATCACCTGCGACCCTGGATCCAATCCATCAGTGCAGCCGAAGATGGTATCCTGGTGAATAATAATGCTGCTGCGGTCTTGTTAACTCTGAATACCCTGGCTGATCGCAAGGAAGTCATCATCAGTCGAGGTCAACTCGTCGAGATTGGTGGATCCTTTCGGATTCCCGAAATTCTTCGCAAGGCTGGCTCCAAATTAGTGGAAGTTGGTACCACCAATCGGACACATCTCAAGGATTACGCAGAAGCGATTACTCCTCGAACCAGGTTATTGCTCTGGGTGCACACATCAAACTATAAGATTTCAGGTTTCACCAAGGAAGTTTCTCTGCAAGATCTCGTTGCCCTGGGTCAGGAGCACTCTATTCCTGTCATGGCTGATCTTGGTAGCGGAGCACTTGTCCCTATTGATGAATTCGGACTCCAGAGAGAACCCCTGGTTTCAGAGGTGATTGAAGCTGGCGTCGATATCGTAACTTTCTCGGTTGACAAATTGCTTGGTGGACCTCAGGGGGGTGTCATAGCTGGTAGGCAGGCACTGATAAAGAAGATCGAAAAGAATAACCTCTTGAGGGCATTACGGCCGGATAAGACGCAGATTATACTCACCTTACAGGCATTGAAAGCCTTTTCCAGAGGTGATGAGGGTCTCAATGACATTCCTATATATCGCGACCTACACACTTCAGTTCAAACGCTCAAAAAAAGAGCGCAGTCTCTCGTGAGCAAGATTGAAAATTCCAGTTTAAGTCTATCTGTGTTGGATACAGAAGCCCAGGTGGGTTCAGGGGCTTCACCTTCTGAAAAAATGACCTCGGTTGGAATCGGAATTAAGCACACAAAGATGAAAGCGGCTCGAATTTCCAGTTGTATGCGTTCCAGTCATCCCGCCATTATGGGTCGCATTACCAATGATCTATTTATTATTGACCTGAAAGCTGTCCGCGAAAGTGAAGATGCTCTAATCCTTGCAGCTCTAAGATTATTATAAAGCATTAATTTGATCAGTGAACTATTCGTTTTAAGTCTTTACGATCACACTTCGACTTCACTCAGTGTAAACTCCGTGCGTCGCAATCTCGGCTTTGAGATCGCTTCGATCATTTCATTCTCTCGCGAAGACTAGTATAAGGGAATCAAA
>Ga0209559_1000218_pt1 | contig 46877 bp, 37 predicted proteins | sample SaaInlV_110m_DNA_FD_184677 | JGI IMG/M metagenome (GOLD analysis project Ga0209559, IMG submission 184677) | Marine microbial communities from expanding oxygen minimum zones in the Saanich Inlet - Saanich Inlet SI074_LV_165m_DNA (SPAdes) (version 2) | ecosystem: Environmental > Aquatic > Marine...
CCGCTCGATGGGAGTGCCTGTATTTGGGCGCGAGAATCACAATCTAACCTTATTCGTTAGGCAGCGCCCCAATAATGACATCCAGCATAAGAATGATTTGGACCTGTTGCCTTACCGTATGGAGAAGTTTCTCAATACATACCGTCAAAACATTGGTTTGGAGGAGTGGTGGCGAGGAGAGGTGAAACAGGGCCGTGATGTAGTGGAGGGGTATATCCTGTTTGTTGATGACTCCCCTACGGTTCGAGCTAAATACAGTCAACTGTTACGTAGCAATGGCTATATGGTGACCGTTGCGCACTCCAAGTTGGATGCCTTGGAGAAGGTCAAGGAGCATGATTTTCAGCTCGCAATTATCGACTACTACATGGCTGATGGGAATGGTGATGAGTTATGCCGAGCTTTGCTGAGGAATCCAGTTACTCAGGATATCACCGTTGTAATGCACTCCCAGGATAAAGGTGTTCTTGATGTTGCCCTAGAGGCTGGGGCAATCGATCTGATTTGGAAAGACGATCCCGTTAATGTATTCCTGATGCGGATCAGCTCTATCATCCGCAGTTTGCGTGTGCATGTTCAGTCTCAGCAGCTGGATATACTGCTTGCAGCTACCCAAACACTGGGCGTTGGGGTGATGCAAAAGCAGGGTGATGGCTACCAATCTTTTAATGAAAAGATGGATGAGTTTGCAGAAAGTTGTGGTGGGCTGGAAGCCTTTTATATCAGTGAAGGGAGCCTGTTTCATCAGAGAGTCACGGACCTTTCTGGTGAGAAGCGAGGCTTTAACTTCTACTCACTGCAGGACGGCGGTTTCAAAGAGGTGATTTTGGTTCAAGATGTCACCGCGATGGCTAATGCATTAGAGCAGTCTAAGGTGGCGAACAGGGCGAAAAGCCAGTTTCTTGCCAATATGTCGCATGAGTTACGCACCCCGCTCAATAGTGTCTTGGGCTTCTCTCGCCTGATTCAACAGGATAAGGAGGTGCCTGAGCGGCATAAGAAAAACCTCGAATTCATCAACAGCAGTGGTAAGCGCCTACTCTCCTTAATCAATGATATTCTTTCGGTCAGTCGAGTAGAGGCAGGAGAGACTCAGCTTGAGTTTGGTGACTTCGAACTCCCTCAATTTCTGAGGGACATAGAGAAAGAGCAGCAGCTGCAGGCAGAAAAACAGGGGGTTAAACTGAAGTTTACGATTGACCCTAAGCTCCCTCAATATATTCAAAGTGATGCGGATAAATTGCGTCAAATCATCGGCAACCTTTTGGGGAATGCGATTAAGTTTGTTGACGGAGGTGAGGTTGAGCTTACTGCTCAGGTTTGGGATAGAGGTTCACAAGGGATCGACCTACAAATTGAGGTGAGAGATAACGGGTTAGGGGTTAAAGAGTCACTGCTTGATGAAATCTTTAACACCTTTGTCAGAGTGGATAATAATCGTGAAGGTACAGGCTTGGGGCTTGCCATCACCAAGCGATTGGTTGAGTTGATGGGGGGAAAGATTGATGTCTGTAATAATCGTTCAGGAGGGGGCTGTACCTTTGCGTTGCTATTGCCGATCCAACAGGGAGAAGAGGGGCGCCCAAGCAACCTCAGCGCAGAGGGGGTGGTGACAGCCGTTGCCTCAGGGCGTTTGGATCTAAGGATGTTGATTGTCGAAGATAGTCTTGAGAACCGTGTACTATTGCGTACTCGCCTGCAGGCCGTGGGATTTAGTATTAGAGAGGCAGTTAATGGGATAGAGGGGGTTGAGCAGTATCTACAGTGGCACCCACATTTGATCTGGATGGATATTCAAATGCCCGAGCTAGATGGTATTGCTGCGATGAAGCAGATCAGAAAGCTACCCGGTGGTAAGGAGTGTAAGATTGTGGCATTCACTGCGGGGGTGTTTGTTGAAGATCATGATCAATTGATGGCCTCTGGTTTTGATGCTATCTTGATGAAACCTTACCAAGAAAATGCCCCTTTTGAGTTGTTGGAACAGCTGCTCGGCCTGACCTTTAGGAAAGATGATGTCGTTGAGGCGGTTAATTACGAGCAGTTGCATGATGAAGTTTTAAGGTTAAAACCTGAATGGAAGCAGGAGTTTTTACATATGCACAAAGTTGGAAACTATAAAGGGATGAAGCAGTTAATTTCCGAGTTAGAGGCAGAATTTCCTACAGTAAAGTATCGACTCACGGAGCTATTGGATGCGTATGATCTAAAGCAGTTGCTGGAGGTGATCAATGACAAAGAGTGCGGAGAGTAGCAGTGGAGAGTAGCGATATGGAGTCTTCAGCGACTATACTTTTGGTGGATGACCATCCAGGCAACCTGAAATATCTGACAGAAATTTTGGAGCAGAAGGGGTACTCGATTCGGGTTGCGATCGACGGGGAGGATGCACTGGAGTCCTTGCGTACCTCTCCAGTAGATCTGGTCTTACTGGATATCCTGTTGCCGGGGATAGATGGGTTTGAAGTCTGTAAAGAGATTAAGGCTGACCCTCAAATCCACAACATTCCGGTGCTGTTTATTAGTGCGCTCGACCACCCCAAGGATAAGGTTAAAGGCTTCGAAGTTGGCGGCGTTGACTATGTGAGCAAGCCGTTTGAAGAGAGAGAGGTGATGGCGCGGATTCAGACCCATATTAAGCTCTACCGTGCTCAGCAGGTGCTTGCTGAGGCAAAGGATATTGCTGAAGCGGCTACAGCATCGGCGTTGCAGGCCAATAGAGCGAAAGATGAATTTCTCGCCTCTATGAGTCATGAACTGCGTACACCATTGACCTCAGTGATCGGCAATGCTGAACTGATGATCGATAGTGGCAGTTGTGGTGCCTGTGCAATGAGTGATGCTTCTGAAATTCTAAACGCTATCCATGTGGCTGGTAAAACTCAGCTGGCCTTAGTGAATGATATTTTGGATCTTTCTAAAATTGAAGCGGGGAAATTTCATATCGATGATGCGCCTTTCAATTTAGCGGTATTGTTGAAAGAGGTGGAGCAGATATTTTCAATACGGTCCCGTGATAGTGGTTTGAGCTTTCAGGTTGAAAATAATGCAGGCCTAAAACAGCAGGTTTGGGGAGACTCCAAGCGTGTGGGGCAAGTCTTAATTAATCTCTTGGGTAATTCCGTGAAGTTTACTGAAGAGGGGGGTGTGAAGCTGAGTGTATGGCATGATGAGGCGTATCTCCGATTCTCTGTTGTGGATACCGGCATTGGGATGTCTCAAGAGGTTTTAGGCCGTCTTTTCAAACCTTTTGAACAGGCAGACCGTAGTATTACCCGTCGTTTTGGAGGAACGGGGTTAGGCTTGCATATCTCTTGGTCTCTGGCTGAAATGATGAATGGAACCATCGAGGTTTCCAGTCAAGAGGGGGTGGGTTCCACCTTTGAGCTGAAAATCCCATATCGCCCTAGTGAGATTTCGGTAAATCAAGATGCAGAGTCTGTGACTGATCCTGCGCTAATCAATCAAAAGTTGACGGGTCATGTGCTGGTTGCTGAAGACATCTATGAGCTGCAGTTGTTAGAGTGCCGTATCTTGGAGGCGATGGGTCTTACAGTAACGACTGCCAATAATGGAAAAGAGGCGGTAGAGCTTGCAACCGATCACAACTTTGAGTTGATCTTGATGGATATGCAGATGCCGGTAATGGGTGGCCTGGAGGCCACTAAAGCGTTACGTGAGGCGGGCAATCAGACGCCCATTATTGCGCTGACCGCTAATGTTATGCAGGAACATCGTAATCAGTTCCATGAAGTGGGGTGTGATGGTTTTCTTGGTAAACCGATTGATAAGCAAGAGCTACGAAGCGTGCTGGGTCGATATCTGGTGCAGCAACAGGAGCAAGTGGAGTATTGAGCCGCCTGATCCTTTTTCCAAAAGATCCGTTACTACAGTTGCCGTTAGAGCCACTGCTTGAGCTGCTGCTGCAGCAACAGGTGGTTGAGTCTCTGTTGGACGGCCATTATGGAGAGAGGAGTTATCTGCTGGGGGAGCGGTTTTTTGATGCCTTTCTCTTTCTCGGTTGCTCCCCCTCGATTGAGTTGGCTCCCACAGCAGCGGATACCCCCTTCTGTTACCTAGAGCTGGAGTCCGAGGTGCAATGCCGGTTGATCAGTGGCAGTAACCTGAAGGCCGCCTGCAAAGGGTGTAAGCAGCGTTATGGAGAGCTGCCTCAGCTGGAAGCGCAGCAGCCTCCCGATGTTAGCTGTTGCCACTGTGGTGCAGTTTATTCTGCTGAGCAGATCGCCTGGAGAAAAACGGCAGCACTTGCCAAAACCCGGTTCTCACTGTGGAATATTTTTGAGGGGGAGGCGGTCCCTTCGGATCAGCTTCTGGGGATGTTGCAGAAACAGAGTGGAGTGGAGTGGTCTTACGCCTATATCAACTCGTGATTAGAAGCGCTCTAGCTGTTTTACCCTTTCGACGGGGTATTATTGGTTGAACTCAGGCAGAAACAGCTCGTGCACCAGCAGTGGATTGCCATCAATACGGTAGAGGATGCGCCGCCCCCAGAGTACTTTTGGAGGTTGCTTGAGGTGTGCGGTGGCTTGTTGGTAGAGCGTATGTTGCGGTTGAAAGCGGGCGTACTCTACATGGCTGCGTTCCATCACCCGTGAACGGTGGAGTACCGCACCCAATGACCGGCTCCCCAGTTGAGTAAGACGGCGTAGAGAACGCCTCAGTGCACTGTAAGGGATTACGGTGTGGGCAAAGACCCAAGGGTGCTGGTTGCAGTGTAGTCGCACAGTACGAATATTCCCGAGTTGTCCTGCTTGTAGTCGGAGTCGTGTGCGCTCAGTGTGGCGGAGTGGGGCGAACTGCTGGCTCAAAACCTCAACCGAGAAAGCTCCATCACAGTGTTGAATGATCTTCTTGGTCAGTGATCCAGAGCTGGTCAGTAGCTGGCGTTGAGCGTGACCGGGATGGAGCAGTGAGAGCTGCTGTCTGGACACCCATCGTGGTTCAGAGGGGGGGAAGTTCATGGCGCAGAAGTATATACCAGCACTTTTCCGTGTGCCTGTCATAATCGCGCCAAGGTCATAGCGTAGAGCGGGTGAAAGTGGTACAGATCGTGCTCTGATCGCGGTATGATCAAGCTAAACCTGAATTGTAAGGAGAGAAGAGATGGTCAATCAACTGGATGGTGCAAAACGTCTGTTTGTTCTTGATACCAATATTTTGATGCATGACCCAACGGCACTGTTCCGCTTTCAGGAGCATGATGTCTATCTGCCGATGGTGGTGTTGGAGGAGCTGGACCGAGGCAAAAAGGGGGGCTCTGAGATTGCCCGTAATGTGCGCCAGACCTCCCGCTTTATTGATGAGCTGGTTGAGCAGTGTGCGCTGGATGAGATTGACCAGGGGATTGAGCTGGTTCCACCGGGGGTTCTCAACCATGCAGCGGAGTCATCCTCCGGCAGACTCTTTTTTCAGACCTCGATTGATAAGGTAAAGCTACCCGAATCTCTGCCGGGGAATACCGCTGATAACAGCATTCTGGCCACGGTGCTGGCGCTGCAAGAGAAAGTGGATGATGTGCGTCTGGTGACGCGTGATATCAATCTACGAATCAAGGCCTCTATTCTCGGTATTCACAGTGAAGATTACCGCAATGATAAGGTGCTGGATGATGTTGATCTATTGCAGACGGGCTATCATGAGGTCACCTCAGATTTTTGGGAGGATGTCGGTAAAGATCTCAAGAGTTGGCAAGATGAGGGGCATACGCTCTATCAGGTAGAGGGCGAAACGGTAAATGAGTGGATGCCAGGGGAGTTTCTGGCGGATCAGAATAACCCACACAATGATTACATCATTCGTAAAATTGAGGGGCAGCAGGCGGTGCTGGAGCGGGTGCGGAACTACAGCTCTGAGCAGCACTCGGTATGGGGGATTGAGGCGCGTAACCGAGAACAGAACTATGCGATGAATCTGCTGATGGACCCGCAGTTTGATTTTGTCACCCTGTTGGGGCCAGCAGGTACCGGAAAAACCCTGCTGGCACTGGCAGCAGGGCTGGAGCAGACGCTAGAGAAGAATCTCTATAATGAGATCATCATGACCCGTATCACCATCCCGTTGGGTGAAGATATCGGTTTTCTCCCCGGTACGGAGGAGGAGAAGATGGCACCGTGGATGGGCGCACTGATGGATAATCTTGAGGTGCTGACGATGCATGATAAGAGCAGCTCGTTTGAGCGTGAGGCGACGCAGGAGCTGATCAACCACCGTATTAAGATCCGCTCTATGAACTTTATGCGTGGGCGTACCTTTGTCGGACGTTACCTGATTATTGATGAGGCACAGAACCTCAGCTCCAAACAGATCAAGGCGCTGGTGACCCGTGCAGGGCCGGGGACCAAGATTGTCTGTATCGGTAATTTGGCACAGATTGATACCCTCTACCTGACAGAGACCAGTTCAGGACTCACCTACGCGGTAGATCGTTTCAAGAGCTGGGCACACAGTGGTCATGTGACCCTGCAGTTGGGTGAGCGTTCGCGCCTGTCAGATTATGCGATCAGTATTTTGTGATCTGTTACTGAACGCTGAAGGGGGGGCTATTAAACTGGGAAACAAGCACTGAAACAGCTGCCGAGGTTTTCCCCTTCACTGCGGGCCTCAATGGTCCCTTTATGGCTCTGTATAAAGGTGCCGACAGAATGCAATCCATAGCCGGTTTTGCCATTATGGGTCGAGAAACCGAGTTTAAAAATGTTCTGTTCCTGCCCTGCGGGGATGCCGCATCCATTGTCAATAAAGTCTAGGCACCAGCGGTTACTGTCAAGCAGGTGCACATGGATGGTGATTTTTCCCGTTGACTCCATCGTTGAGTGATCACTGCGTGCGATGATGGCATCAATACTGTTCTGTAGCATATGGATCAACATCTGCATCAGCTGGTTACGGGGCAGGTGAATGGGGGGCAGGTTGTCGGGGAGTTCGACTGTAGCCTCAATATGCTGCTGTTTGAACAGTGACTGTTTTGTTGAGAGGACATCCTCAATCAGTACGTCGAGATCAAAGGAGGGTTCGACCCGCTCGGACTGTGCATCCTGCTCATGTAGCTTGATCAGTGCTCCAATTTTCTGTGTTTTTACACTGGCCTGTTCAATACGTTGCTCTATGGTGAGATGGCTCTTCTGAATCAGCTCATTGGACTTTGTGAAGATAAAGCGGCTCTTCTCTAGTAACTCAATGAGGCTCTCTTTTGAGGGCTGAGGCTTCTCCAGCTCGCTCTCTATCTGTCTGCAAAATAGCTCAAATGTCTCTGCAGTTTTCTGGTTGATGCGGTTTGATTTACGACTTTTCTGCAGGTCTCCCGTGATCCCAGTAATGATATTCCCAATGTTGTGCATCACTGTGATGCCCATTTCAGCCAGACCAGACTGGAAGGCGAGGAATTGACGCTGCTCCTCAGCATGTTTGCGTTCGGTGAGGTCGTGGATGACAAAGGTATACCCGTTGATGCTGCCCTCACTGTCATAGAGCGGAGAGCGGGAGATATCGATGGGGTGTGTTTTTCCAGAGGCCGTCCGTAGTTGAGTCTCTCCCCCAGTATAATTTTCCTGCAGAATGGGGGCCTCAATGTACGCTTCCAGTGAGTTTGTTTGAAGCTGAGTACTGGAGTAACCCGTAAGTCGTTCTGCAGCGAAGTTACAGGAGTTTAATTTTCCATCTAAACCGAGTACCAGTAGTGCCTCTGACATGGATGCAGTGATACTTTCAGCGTAAGCTTTGGCCCCTGCCAGCTCTGCTGTGCGCTCCATGACTCGACTCTCTAGTTGTAGATTGCTCTGTTTTAATTTGCTTTGTGTATGCTTGAGGTTGACCACAGCAAACAGTAGTGCGGTAAACAGTGCCAAGGTAAATATCCCCAGTAGCTGGGTAGCCGATTGAATACGTATCTGTTGCTTTTTATAACCGGCCAAGTAGGTGTCGCGTAGGTAGTCAATGGTTCTTGCCGAGGAGGGAGATGAGGCATTGTCCATATGGGTTGTCATTGCTGGAAGGTTGCTGATAATCAGCTCCATATGGCGCAATAGGGCCTGTAGCATCTTCTCTACTGCTGGGTTCTCCTCAAAATTGTGTTCGATCTGCTTCCTGTAGCGGTCGACCTTCTTTAGAAAATAGGCCTCTCGTTCGCCCCGCTGGTTGGCAATGTAGGTGAGCACCTCTTCGGCCATATAGTGTACTTCGTCAATTAAGCGATGGCTGAAGGCCTTTGACAGCGCTTCGATATCGACATGAAGCTGTGGCAAGTAGCGAACACTGTTGCTGTAGAGTGCCTTGGCGGTTTTAAATTGGGAGATGTGATCATTTTTCTCTTGGTATAACGCCTGCAGCTGGGCCACTAGATTTTGAATCCCCCGTTGATAGCGTGGCTCCATATAGGAGGGGGGGGTGTTTAGCAGGGAGAGCTGCAGTTGTGCAGAGCGCTCAATATCCAACAGCTGATCAAAGTCACTGTTGATGTCAAAACGGGCGCGAAATAGCGCCATGTTATAGGAGAGGTCATTGTGCTTCAGTTGTTGAAGGTGGTTCAGATAGGTGATGTGTCGCTTTGACTCTACCCCTTGAATGGCGTAGATAAGGCCAAAAAAGAGCAGTAACAGCGCTCCAAGAAGCGGATAACTGTAGCGCCTGAGGAGTTCCAGTAGTGGACTCATGAGGCGCTTCCTGAATAGATACCGGTTAATGACTCTAGGAACTGGATCAGTTTTTCGATCTGCTGTTTAGATAGCTCCTGCCCCAGTTGTAGGCGACCCATATCGCTGACGGCATCCTCTAGCGTGGTACGTGAACCGTTATGGAAGTAGGGGGCTGTGCGTGTGATATTGCGCAGTGAGGGGACCTTGAATATCAGGCGATCCTGTTTATTGCCGGTGATCTCAAAGCGCCCTTGGTCCTGCTCCTGTAGCTGACTGAGTTGAGTCTCTGTTGCATAGACTCCGATGCGCTGGAACAGTGTGCCACCGACATTGCGGCCTTGGTGACAGCTGATACAGCCCAATGACTTGAAGAGTTTGTAGCCCTCTTTTTGGACCTTGGAGAGGGCATCTTGATCCCCTTGAAGATAGAGGTCAAAGGGGCTATCTGGGGTGATTAAGGTACGCTCAAACAGGGCGATAGCATCTTGAATGTTGGTTGCCGTGATCCCTTGAGGATAGATAGAGAATAGTGTGACCATGTCGCTGTCAGAACGGAGGCGTTCAATGATTGTTTTCCACTCCCCCCCATCTCTTGTGGGTTGAGGATAGGGTGCGCAGCCTGTTCAAACAGATCCTTTGTACGCCCATCCCAGAACTGCATGGCATTAAATGTTGCGTTGAATATGGTGGGGCTGTTGCGGCGCAGTGGTGTCTGGGTGATACCTAGAGAGGTGCCTCGGGGGTCATGCCCCCCAATGGCGAGGTTATGGCAGGTTGAGCAGGAGATCTCCCCACTACCAGAGAGGCGTGGATCGTTGAACAGTTTACGCCCCAGATCAACCCGTTGTTGCAGTGCAGGGGAGAGTTTTTTGAGGTGGGGAATGGGGTGAATAGGCTCGTCGATGCTCTGCAACGGCTGATAGAACTCCTGGTCACTGAAGAGCAGGCGTTGAGTCTCACTCTCTTGATCGGGCGTTAGGTTATCCCAGTACTGGACGGTCGTTCCAACCAGAGTCAGTAGTAACAGTGTTGATAGTAGTAACAGTGTCTTTTTTAACATGGTTTACGGGGATGTAAGGTTCATATTCAGTTGATTCTATCTCATAAACTATACTACGCAACAGAGTGGTAGTGTTCACCTTGTGGTATCCAACGCTGGATCAATCGATCTATTCGTGTGGGATCACCTTGTAGCAGCTGTGGGGCGATCTGCTCCAGTTGTGGCAACAGGTGCTGGTCCAGTGTTAGGTCTGCGATCTTCAGCTGGAGTTGTCCAGTTTGACGTCGTCCCAACAGCTCGCCGGGGCCTCGCATCTGAAGGTCTTTGCGGGCGATCTCAAAACCATCATTGGAGTTGCGGATGGTCTCTAACCGCTCTTTGGCTACTGCGCTTAACGGAGAGCGGTACATCAGCACACAACTACTCGCCTCACTGCCACGTCCAACACGACCACGTAGCTGGTGGAGTTGAGAGAGGCCGAGACGCTCAGCATTTTCGATAACCATCAGACTGGCGTTGGGTACATCAACACCCACCTCAATGACCGTAGTGGCAACCAGAATATGCAGCTCTCTGGCGTGGAAGCGGGCCATCTCGGCCTCTTTCTCTGTGGCAGAGAGCCGTCCATGGACCAGTCCAATGTTGAGGTCGGGGAGCTGTTTTTGCAGTTCAGCGGCCTGTTCAGTGGCTGCTTGGCACTCCAGCAGCTCAGACTCTTCAACCAGTGGGCAGACCCAGTAGACCTGCCGCCCCTGCTGGCAGTTACTGTGGATTCGCTGAACCACCTCATCACGGCGGCTCTCGGGGATAGTCACGGTTGTTATCGGGGTGCGACCGGGGGGGAGCTCATCGATCACACTGCTATCCAGATCCGCATAGAAGGTCATTGCTAAGGTGCGAGGAATAGGGGTTGCGGTCATGATCAGCTGGTGGGGGCTGTAGCTGCCCTGCTCCCCCTTCTGTTGCAGTGCGTAGCGCTGGTCGACCCCAAAACGGTGCTGCTCATCAATAATCACCAGAGCCAGAGCGTGGAACTGAACTGCATCCTGAAATAGCGCATGGGTACCGACTACAATTTTCAGTGCACCACTTTGTAGCTGCTCTAAGATCGGTTTGCGTTCGGTTTTTCTCATGCTGCCGCTGAGCAGCCCCACCTCAATGCCGAGTGGAAGCAGTAAGCTCTGTAGTGTCTGCTGGTGCTGTGTAGCGAGTAGTTCGGTGGGGGCCATGAGTGCACACTGTTGGCCTGACTCCACGGCATGGAGTGCAGCACAGAGTGCAACCAGTGTCTTGCCTGACCCTACATCCCCCTGTAGCAGGCGCTGCATGGGCCAGCTGTTTTTTAGATCAGCAAAGATCTCATCAATGGTGCGTTGCTGTGCACGGGTTAAGCTAAAGGGGAGCTGCTGCAGAAGGCGGTCGAGCAGAGTCCGTTGGGGGGAGAGTACAATGGCATGCTCTTTACGGCTCTTTTGTCGTAGCTGCTGCATCGAGAGGTGATGGGCCAACAGCTCCTCTAGCGCGATGCGTTCACGGCAGCGTTTAAACACCTCTGCCCCTGCAGTGGCATCGGGGCGATGCAGGGTGCTTAATGCCTGCTGTAGTGGTGGCAGGTTTCTCTGTAGGGCAGTGGGGAGTAGCTCCTTTACCTCATGGAGTGCGCGCTGTAGTGCTTGCGTGGTGAGTGAGAACAGTGTGCGCTGGTGAAGCCCCTCGGTCATGGGGTAGATTGGGGTGAGAGCCTGCTCCAGTGGTGGAGGTGATTTATCAAGCAGCTGATACTCGGGGTGGGCCATCTCCATTCCCGATTTTCCCCGCCGTGCGGTGCCAAAACAGCGGATCTTGCGTCCGTTTTGTAGTGCTGCCTGCTGCCCTTTATTGAAGTGAAATAGACGAATGGTGAGGCTGTCACTCTCATCTTCCACGCTGCAGACTAGGCTGCGCCTTCGCCCGAAGCGAATTGTTGTTCCTGTAATGATCCCCTCTATCTGCTGCTCTTCATTGTGTAATAGTGCGGCAATGGGGGTGAGGGTGGTGCGGTCTTGGTAGCGTAGTGGCAGGTGAAAGAGTAGATCAGAGACACTGCGTATCTGCAGTTTCTCTAAGCGCTCGGAGAGTTTTGGCCCTACGCCGCGTAGTGTTGTGACCGGCTCCATCTCTGTGTGGTTACCCCTTGAGTCGCTGGATGGTTAGCACCGGCCTCAGTTTGCGGATGTTGCGAATAATCTTTGCCAGATGTTTACGGTCGCGCACCCGCAGGGTGAAATTGATGAGGTTGGTACGCCCATCTTGGTCGTCGATTGATACGTTATCGATGTTGGAGTCCAGCTCTGAGATGGTGGAGGCGATGATTGCTAGTACGCCCCGTTTGTTGGCGACCTCTACACGGATTTCGGTGGGAAGATCTTGCTCTCCCTTGGAGGACCACTCGGCAGAGACCCAGCGTTCTGGATGGCTGTCCATTTTTGCGCCATTTTTACAGTCGCTACGGTGTACCACCAACCCTTTTCCAGAGCTGATGTGGCCGATAATCGGATCTCCTGGGATGGGGTGGCAGCAGTTGGCAAAGTGGACCACCATCCCCTCTGCACCGCGAATCATCAATGGGCGAGCGCCATCAGACTGGCGAATATGCAACCGGCGTTTCAGTAGCGGTGAGAGCATGGATAGTGGGTTCCAGCGCCGCTGCTTCTTTGCTGAAGGCTCTTTGATCTCGTGGCTCCCACCCTTGATGCAGCACTGAACCAAAGAACTTGAAACCAACTCGGCCATGCGCAGCCCCATCCCAATCTCATTGTGAAGGTGCTCTAAAGAGTCGAGCTGAAGCTTCTGCAACAGGGGCGTCAGATCCATCTTCTTGAGCCGTTTCTTGGAGATGTTTTGGCGTGAGAGAGCCTTCATCAGTAGCCGCTCACCAAGAAGAATCGCCTCCTCTTCCTGCAGGTTCTTTAGGTAGTGGCGGATGTTGCTACGCGCCTTTCCGGTGGTGACATACTGTAGCCAGCCGGGGTGAGGGCGACTATCAGGGGCGGTGATGATCTCTACCGTCTGTCCATTGAAGAGCTGGGTATTGAGTGGTGCGGGCTTGCGGTTGATTCGTGCGGATTCAGCATGGGTGCCGATCTCCGTGTGAATGCGGAAGGCAAGGTCGAGTACAGTGGCCCCGCGTGGTAGCTCGATAATCTTCCCTTTGGGGGTGAAGACATAGACCTCATCGGGGAATAGATCGATCTTGACGCTCTCCAGAAACTCCAGAGAGTTGCCGCTGTTCTTCTGTAGATCGAGGAGGTCCTGTAACCACTGTCGTGCCCTCTTCTCTGTGGAACCGATATTGGCGGTGTTACTGCTGTCGGGATTGTCGTTTTTATAGTCCCAGTGGGCAGCGATCCCATTCTCAGAGATAGTGTGCATCTCCTCTGTACGAATCTGAATCTCCACCGGTACTCCATGGGGTCCAAACAGGATGGTGTGCAGAGATTGGTAACCGTTTGCTTTGGGGATGGCGATGTAATCTTTGAACTTGCCAGGCAGTGGCTTGTAGATGCTATGGACGATCCCCAGCACCTGATAGCATGCCTCCACCGTGGGCACCACAATACGGAAGGCGTAGACATCGAAGATCTCGCGGAATGGCAGGCGCTGGTCCTTCATCTTCTTGTAGAGGCTGTAGAGGTGTTTCTCTCGACCCTGTAGCTCGGCCTCTAGATCGGTCTCTAGTAGGCGGCGACGGATGGCCACCTCAATGGTGTCGAGAACCTCTTTACGGTTGCCGCGTGCCTGTTTTACCGCCTTGGCAAGTACTCGCGCCCGCATCGGGTAGAGGTTGGAGAAGCCCAGTTCACGTAGTTCATGGGCAATCTTGCTCATCCCCAGCCGGTGGGCAATAGGGATATGAATTTCTAGGGTCTCACGTGCAATGCGGCGACGCTTTTTGGGAGGCATACCGGATAGGGTACGCATATTGTGAAGACGGTCGGCGAGCTTGATAAGGATGACACGGATATCACGGGTCATTGCCAGCATCATTTTGCGGAAGTTCTCCGCTTGTGCATGTTGCGGGCTCTCCATCTGTATGCGGGTTAGCTTGCTGACCCCATCCACCAGTTCGGTGACATCTTTACCAAACAGGTCGATCAGTTCGCTTTTGGGGTGGTCGGTATCTTCCAGTACATCATGCAGCAGGGCAGCGATGATGGTGGTGTGGTCGATATGCATCTCAGCGAGGATGCGAGCAACCTCGATGGGGTGGTAAATGTAGGGTTCACCCGTCTTGCGGTGCTGCCCATCGTGGGCCTCCGCAGAGAAGAGATAGGCCGCATAGATCTTGCGGACCTGTTCCTGATCGAGATAGCTCTCCAAGATAGAGAGCAGGTCACTGATCAGGAACATGGGTTCAGGAGACGCTGTAATCAGGCTGCCTGTTCTGTCTTGGCAGTGGCCTCTGCGGCTGCCTCTGTACTGCCTTCCGCTTCGCCCTCTTCGCCTTCGTTTCTGTTGCGGGCCTCTGAGGCAGCCATAAGATCAGCAGCTCTTGTTGCCTCATTGATCTGCTCAAGGATCTCGCGGCTCATCACCCCTTCGGAGATTTCACGTAGCGCAATGACGGTAGGTTTGTCATTGTCGAAGGGAACCAGTGGTTCAGCGCCCATAGCGATCTGACGTGCACGCTCTGCGGCAATCAGGGTCATGTCAAATCGGTTATCAATTTTATCTAGGCAATCTTCAACGGTGATACGTGCCATCTTTGTCCACTCCAGTCGGTCAACAATTTAAAAGGGCGGTAATTCTATATAATTCAAGCCGATTCTGCTACCAGTTGTTTTAGCAGCTTGTCGTGTTTTTGGGTTTGATTGTGGGTTTTGAGTCTTTGGACGGTGAAAATCGCCTTCAAATCCTGTTTGGCATGGTCAAATTGATCATTGATGATCAGGTAGTCGTACTGGTCGTAGTGTGACATATCCTCAGCGGCATCGCGCAGACGACGCTGAATCACCTCATCGCTATCTTGTCCGCGCTTGCTCAAACGCTCTTTGAGTGCCGCTTGAGAGGGGGGAAGTATAAAGATGGATACGGCATCAGGGATTTTCTTACGTACCAGAGCGGCACCCTGCCAGTCAATCTCCAGAATCACATCGTTGCCATACTTTAGTGTCTCTCGTACCCAGATCTCGGAGGTGCCATAGTAGTGATCAAATACCTTGGCATATTCAAGAAACTGATCCTGTTCAATGTCGCGCTTGAACTCCCCGGTGGTGGTGAAGTTGTAGTGCAGGCCATCCTCTTCACCGGGGCGCGGGGCGCGGGTGGTGTGAGAAACAGAGAGCTGTAGCTCCTCAGGTGCTTCGACCAGTGCTGCGTGGAGCAGGCTTGATTTACCTGCGCCGGAGGGTGCAGAGACGATAAACAGGGTTCCATGGCTCATGATTTTATACCTAGTTAGACAGCTTATTTTTTCCAGAATGCGGGGGAGAACAGTACCAGTATACTAAACACTTCGAGTCGTCCCACCAGCATTGCAAAACTGAGTACCCCCTTGGCAAAGTCATTGATTCCACCATAGTGGGCTCCGACCTCGCCCAGGCCGGGGCCGAGATTATTCATACAGGCGGCCAGTGCAGAGAAGGCGGTGACCTGATCGAGTCCCGTAGCCATCAATAGCAGTAGCATAATGCTAAAGCTGGCAACGTAGAGTGAGAAGAAGCCCCACACTGCTGAGATCACTTTCTCAGGGAGTGGTTTATTGCCAATCTTTACTGGGATCTGTGCATTGGGGTGGATCAGCCTAGTGATCTCGCGCATCCCTTGATGGAATAGCATCAGAAAACGGATCACCTTCATTCCGCCTGCAGTGGAGCCAGCACAGCCGCCCACAAAGCTGGTGAAGAGCAGCAGTAGGGGTAGGAAACTGGGCCAGAGGTAGTGGGGGGTGGTGGTGAAACCGGTGGTGGTACCGATCGAAACTGCTTGAAAGATGCCGTGACGTAGTGATTCACCAACGTCCTCATAGGTGTTGGAGAAGATCAGGAAGAGGGTGGTGATCCCTGCAGAGGCCCCCAGAATCAGTAGGTAAGTGCGTAGCTCCGCATCCTTGCGATAAGGCTGTAGGGTGATGCGGCTAAAGGCGACAAAGTGGAGAGAGAAGTTGATCCCAGAGAGCAGCATAAAAACGATAGCGATACTTTCAATTAATGGGCTGTTGAACCAGCCAAGACTGGCATCATGGGTAGAGAAGCCGCCAATGGCCACCGTGGAGAAGCTGTGGGAGAGCGCATCAAACGGGGTCATCCCCGCCAGCCAGTAGGCGATGCCACAGCTGGCGGTAAGCCCCAGATAGATGTACCAGAGTGCCTTCGCGGTCTGAGTGATACGTGGGGTGAGTTTGTTGTCCTTGATCGGCCCTGGGGTCTCAGCCCGATAGAGCTGCATTCCACCAATTCCCAGCATCGGGAGGATAGCGACGGCCAGTACGATGATACCCATGCCGCCAAGCCACTGCAGCTGTTGGCGATAGTAGAGGATTGATTCGGGGAGTTGATCGATACCCGTGATCACGGTGGCACCCGTGGTGGTAAGACCGGAGAGGGATTCAAACAGTGCATCCATCAGACTCATCTGCGGCAGGGTGCCGAGTGCAAAGGGGAGTGCACCGGAGATCCCCAGTACCACCCAGAATAGCACCACCACCAGAAAACCGTCGCGGATGCGTAACTCACGTTTGATGCGGCGTACCGGGTACCAGATGGAGAAGCCGGAGGCGATGGTGATCGCCATGGACAGTAGGAAGGGGAACAGTGTGCCATCCTCATATAGAAGAGATACCGCTGCAGGTGGCACCATACTGAGGCTGAAGACCATCAGCAGTAGCCCGAGAACCCGCTGGATAACTTGTGGTTGCATCAGTTAAGGTGTCTCTTCATTCGGGTGTTAAAATAGTGGAAACTTTTTTCCAGCAGGCTGGAATAGCTTCTCCACCTCGTGGATGCGGCTCTTGTCTATGAGGAAGAGGATCAGATGGTCATTGGGCTGGATCACTGTATCGTGGTGTGCAATCAGCACCTCATCATTGCGCACAATGGCCCCAATGGAGGTGCCGCGTGGCATCTTGATCTTCTCTATCGCCTTCCCCACCACCTTGGAGTCCGTGTGCACAATCGCCTCGGTCGCCTCAGCGGCACCTCGGCGCAGGGAGTGGGCCACCACCACATCACCCTGACGCACACGCGCCAACAGTGAGCTGATGGTCACCTGTTGCGGTGAGATCGCCACGTCGATGATGTCACTCTCTACCAAGTTGGCATAAGCGGGGTTGTTGATCAGGGTCATCACCTTGTGCGCCCCGAGTCGTTTGGCGAGCATGGAGGAGAGGATGTTGGCCTCATCATCACTGGTGACGGCGATAAAGACATCGATATCCTCGATGTTCTCCTCCAATAACAGCTCTTTGTCAGCAGCATCGCCGAGGAGCACAATGGCATTATCCAGCTCCTCCGAGAGACGCTGTGCATTCTTTGCGTCGTGATCGATGATCTTTACATCAAGGTTGCCCTCAATAGCGTGAGCCAGACTGGTGCCGATGTGGCCGCCGCCGGCAATCATAATGCTGCGATAGGGGCGGTCAGCACGGCGTAGCTCGCGCATCACCTGTCCGATGTTCTCCTTTGCGCTGATGAAGTGCACCTCATCATCCACCTCAATGATGGTTTCGCGTTTGGGGATGATGGGGCGGCCCTTGCGGAAGATGGCGGCAAAACGCATATCCACATCGGGCATATGTTCACGAATAGTCTTCAGTTCGTGTCCCACCAGTGGGCCGCCATAGTAGGCGCGTACCGTGACCAGCTGTACCTTGCCACCGGCAAAGTCGAGCACCTGTAGAGAGCCGGGGCGCTCCAGCAGTTTCTGGATGTAGTCGGTTACCACCTGCTCGGGGCTGATAAACATATCTACCAGCGCCTGCTCTTGCTGTAGCAGCTCCTTGCGATCCAAGTAGGCGGAAGCGCGTACTCGGGCAATCTTGTTGGGGGTATTGAAGAGGGTGGCAGCCATCTGGCAGGCGACCATATTGACCTCGTCGCTATCAGTTACTGCCAGTAGCATGTCCGCATCTGCCGCCCCCGCCTGCTCCAGCACGCTGGGGTGGGAGGCGTGGCCGATGATGGTGCGAATATCGAGCCGATCCTGAAGTGCATGCAGCTTCTCGGAGTCGGTGTCGATCATGGTCACATCGTTGGATTCGAGAGCGAGGTTTTCTGCTACAGAGGCCCCAACCGAGCCCGCACCTAAAATGATGATGTTCATGTTGGCAGGTTCTTTGGATCGATATTGAGGACTTTAAGCTTGCGGTAGAGGTTGGTGCGCTCCACCCCCGCTCGCTCCGCGGTTTGCGTGACATTGCCCTGGGTGTCGAGTAGATGGTGCATCAAGTACTCATACTCAAAACGCTCCCGTGCCGCCTTCATCGGCAGGTTGAAGGTGCTCTGGTCGACTAGGCCTGCAGCGCCCCCTTGGCTTGGGGTTGTCTGCATTGAGAGCATGGGAGCCACCTCCTCCTGTGTTACCTCACCCTCTGCCCCCATAATCAGCAGCCGCTGTACCAGATTCTTCAGCTCCAACACATTACCGGGCCAAGGGTATTGGCGTAGTAGATTGAGTGCCGCCATAGAGAAGTTGCGGTAGGGGAGGTTGTGTTGGCGGTTAAAGTAGTCAACGTAGAAGTTCAACAGATCCAGTACATCCTCAGGGCGTTCCCGCAGTGCAGGGACCTGTAACGGTACCCCGTTGAGGTGGAAGTAGAGGTCTTCCCGGAAGTTGCCCGCAGAGACCTCATTGACCAGATTCTTCTGGGTGGAGGCGATGATACGGAAGTGGGGTTGAATGGGCTCCGTACCCCCCACCCGCAGAAAGCTACCCGCCTCAAGTGCCCCCATCAAGCGGGCCTGAGTGCTGGGGGCCATCTCGCCGATCTCCTCTAGAAACAGGGTGCCCTGATTGGCCTGCTCCAGCCGTCCGTAGTGGATCTGCCCATTGGATTCACTACCAAAAAGTTCGGTGTTGGTATTCTCTGAGGCGACAGATCCGGCTGAGACGATGATAAAGGGGCCGCTCTTCTGTGGGCTGTGTTGATGTATAAAACGGGCAAAAAGCTTCTTTCCAGCCCCAGATTCACCCTGAATCAGTACCGGCATCGGGTGTTGGGCGATGCGCTCGGCATTGGACTTTACATCGGCCAGCCGCTGGCTCTTGCCGGTGGGCTCTGTAATGGTGGTCTGGCGCTCTTGCTGCAGTGAGAGGTTCTCCTGCTTGAGGCGGGAGGATTTGAGCGCGTTGTTGAGGGTCAGTAGCAGTTTTGCGAGTGAGAGCGGCTTCTCCAGAAAATCGTAGGCACCCAGACGAGTCGCCTCTACCGCGGTCTCCACGGTGCCGTGTCCAGACATCATGATGATAGGAAGGGATTCCGCATCCTCCTCACTGGACCACTCCTTGAGCAGGGTGATGCCGTCGACATCGGGCATCCAGATATCCAACAAAATAAGGTCAGGACGACGATTCTGGCATGCGCTGCGGGCAGAAGCGCCATCCTCTGCACTCTCTACCTCAAAGCCCTCATCCTCCAGAATCTCACTGACGGTGTTGCGGATCTCCGGTTCATCATCCACCACTAAAATGTATGGCTTCATGTTTGGCTACTCTTCTCTTCCAGACTCATCTCAATCTGGTTGGGGTTGTTGGTGTGGTGGCGGTTGGGTAACTGCAGCAAGAAGCAGCTCCCCTGCTCACGATCAATCAGTTCGATCTCGCCGTTATGCTCTTCAATGATCCGTTTCACAATGGCCAATCCTAATCCTGTCCCTTTCGGTTTGGTGGTCGCATAGGGTTCGAAAATTTGTGATCTCAGTGACTCCTCAATTCCACCGCCATTATCGCAGATTTTAATCCGTAGGGTGGCCCCCTCGGTGCTGGCGCGGAGAGTGACATCGGCAACCCGTTTTTCGCCACACGACTCCAGCCCATTTTTGATCAGATTATTGAGAATCTGGCGCAGGCGATCACTATCGGCCTCAATCTCATGCAGTGCCCCCTCGATATTCAGGGTGATATGGCCCGGGTGTTGTGCCTGATAGAGCTCAACCACCTCCTCCAGCAGCTGTGTTGGATTGACCAGAGCCAACTGTACCTTCGGTGCGCGTGCGTAGTCGGAGAAGGCCTGCACCATCCGTTTCAGGGTATCGACCTGCTGAATGATGGTGTGGGTGGCGCGGTCCAGCACCTTGCCCTCCTCGGCATCCATTTTTGAGAGGTAACGGTGGCGCAGTCGATCAGCAGAGAGCTGGATGGGGGTGAGTGGGTTTTTGATCTCATGGGCCAGACGTCGTGCCACCTCACTCCAGGCGGCATTCTTTTGTGCTGCAACCAGCTCGGTGACATCATCAAAGACCACCACATACCCCTCTAGCTCGCCATGCTCCAGAAGTGAGGTGCCGCGACAGAAGAGGTGGCGCACACCCTTGGAGGTGGTGAGCGTAATAGAGTCGCTCCACTCATGTGTCCCCTGCTGAATGTGGAGGCGCAGGGAGTCTGTCAATGGGGCAATAGTGGGGTGATCTTGAGTCACCACCCCGATGGGGGTGCCGGGGGAGGGGGTTATCTTGCTGTCGAGAATGGTGCAGGCCATGGTATTGGCACGCTCTAGCCGCCGCTGTGGGTCTAGCACCATCACCCCAGAGGAGAGGTGGGATAGGATACCCTCCAGTCGAGTGTGTTGGTGCTCAATAAAGTCTTGGCTCTCTTTGAGGTTTTTGTGGGTGTGGTCCAGATTCAGCATCATGTCGTTGAAGGACTGCACCAGAAAACCGAGGTCATCGTGTGAACTGTTGGTGATTGGCTGGTTGTAGATCCCTGCGGCGACTGATTTGGTCCCCTTCGCCAATTGATGGATGGGTGCAATCAGCCGTCGGGTGGAGTAGAAGGCGAACCAGAGTGCGCTCAATAGAGAGAGTAGTAGCAGCAGAACAAAGGCGATGTTGTGAACAGTGTTGCGCTGATCATCAAGGTAGAGTCGCTTCTTGTTGCGCATTACCGCGTCATTGATCTTCTGCTGTCCTAGCTCCAGCTGTTTGGGGATGTTGTAGTAGGAGGAGAGGATGCGGCTCTCTCCGCTATCAGAGCGTAGGTTGTGGATGGGGATCACCACGTGGAGGATCTCCCCCTGCTCTTCGTGGGTGCGTATCTTGTGGTAGTCGAGCCCCTTATTGACCTGATTGACGATTAGCGGGTCCAGCGGTGTGGGTACCAGCTCCGGTTCTGCGATCAGGCTGCTGAATCCGATCTGCTGTCCGCTGATGTCATATAGTACCAGCTCCATCGCCTTACTCTCTTCGCGTGCCTCCTCCAGCAGCAGGTCAACCATACTGCGAGGGGGGGCAGAGAGGGCATCGCCGAGCTGGTAGAGGTTCTCAATAATGCGTTTCTTCTTCTCATTGAGTGCAGTCTTGTAGAGTTCACGTGACCCCTCTAGCGCATGTTGAATCTCCTCTTCACCGCGATCTTGCTGCTTCAGAATCTGTGTAGTGAAGAGTGAGATGATGAGGATGGGGATCAGCCCCAGTGAGACAAAGATGCCGACAAAACGGGTGTGGAGTTTTGCGCCAGCCTCACCAGCAAAGAATTTTCGGGTCAGCTGATAGAGGCTGAGGGAGATGGTGGAGAAGAGAATGGTGAGGCCGATGATGCTGCTGATCACAATAAAGGGGAAGAGCTGGCCGATGCTATCCGGGGTGTGGATGGCCATGGCGAGTAGTGCAAAGGCAGCGAGTGTGGCAATGGCCCCCGTAGTGGTAATAACAACAGCCAGAGGGTGTCGAATCAGGCTCCGCTTTTTTTCAGCACTCATGGGGTTTTTACCTTGGGGATTGGTAGTGTGTGCCAGCCGCTATCGAGCTTCCACTGTGGCCACAGATAGGGGGTGTAGAGATAGGGGCGGATTAGACCGGGGAGGGCAGAGCCATCCAGTGAGGCGCGAACTCTGGCCTGATAGTTACTGTTTCTCTCTAACGTGTTGCGATCAATATTGAGCGCTGTATGGCGTCGTTCCATACGTGCCAGCGCATCACTAAGGTTGTCATAGGTGCCGTGGGTGTTGTTCTGCAGACTGATCAGATAGTAGCGGTTGGTAAACTCCCGATAGCTGAGAATAAAACGGTGCTCGATGGTGTGGGTGATCGGGTTCTCCTCCCACAGTGGCTTCATCTCCTCAATGCGGTACTCGGCATGAAATACCAGTGGAATTCCATTTTTCATCGCATCGATCACCTCATTGCCAAGCTCATACTTAAACTCGACATTGACCCAGATACGGCTGTCGCTCTCATAAAGCTTTGGCTCGGAGAGGGTGATCCCTGCACTGCTTACCGAGGCAAACAGAGAGAGCAGTGCAGAGAAGAGCAGGGGTAACAGCAGGGGCTGTTTCACCCCTTGGTTTCCCCTGATTCGCCTCTCTTTGAGTCGGTTTTTCTCAATTTTGCGTAGTAGAAGCCATCCATGCCTGCGCTACCGGGGAGCAGCTGTACCCCAGACGGGGTGGCAATGGCCGCCTCTAGTTCAATCGGTTCTACTGAGGCATCGTTATGGCGTGTAAGGAAGCTTTCAATCTGTTCCTCATTTTCATCAGGAAAGATGGAGCAGGTGGCGTAGAGCAGGGTGCCACCAGGCTTGAGCATGGACCAGCAGTTATCGAGTATCGCAACTTGGGTCTCTACCAGTTTGGCAATGTCTCCCTTGCGGCGCAGCAGCTTGATATCAGGGTTACGGCGGATCACCCCAGTGGCACTACAGGGGGCATCAACCAGAATGCGGTCAAATAGTGCTCCATCCCACCACCCCTGTTTTGCGGCATCTCCGCTCGCTAAGGTGGCGCTCAGACCGATACGTTGTAGATTCTCCTCTACCCGCTGTAGGCGCTCGCTGTCACTGTCCAGTGCGACCAGCTTACCCAGTTTTGGTTGCTGTTCCAGTAGGTGTGCGGTCTTTCCGCCGGGGGCGGCACAGGCATCAAGAATATGCTCGCCGGGTTGTGGGTCCAGCAACCGAGCGCTCTGTTGCGGGGCCTCATCCTGTACTGAAAGAGCGCCCTGGTCAAAGCCGGGTAACATCGCAACGGGGACCCCCTTGGAGAGGGTGATGGCGGTTGGGGTGATGGCAGAGGGGGTCGCCTCAATGCCCTCGGATGCTAACTGCTCCAGTACCGCTTCTCGGGTCTGTTGCTGCAGGTTGACCCGCAGTGTCATTGGCGGGCGCTGCAGATTGGCCTCCAACACCGATCGCCACTGCTCTGGCCACCCTTGACGCAACTTCTGTACGATCCAGTCGGGGTGGTTATTCTTCTCTACAAGGGTGCGTTTGGGGGCGCTGGTGAGTGCCTCGCTCTCTCGTTGAAAGCGGCGCAGCACAGCATTGATCACGCCGGCGGCCCACTCTCTGCGTAAGGTGGTAGCTGCATTTACCGTCTCGGAGAGGGCGGCGTGGTCTGGCATACGCATATAGTGAAGCTGATAGAGTCCACTCAATACCAGCGCATGGAGATCTCCATCCTTCTTCTTGAAGGGCTTCTTTAACAGCTGTTTGGCCAGCCCCTCTAACTCATAAACATGGCGCAGCACCCCGTAGCTGATCTCTTGTGCCAGTGCGCGTTCGCTAGGCTCCAAATTATGGGTCGCTTGTGGCAGTGTCATCGACAGTGAGTGGTGGTGGTTGAGTACGCCGGAGATCGCCTTGGCGGCAGCGGCGCGGGCAGTCCAGTTATTGGTGCTGGTTGAAGAGTTGTTCATACGCTGAATTGGATTCCGCTCTGTTTCAGTTGAGGGCGTGCATTGAGGAAGTCAGCAACCGGCATGGAACGTTTCCCCGGTAGTTGAAGTTCCAGTATGCGTAGCACGCCGCTGCCTGTGGCAATATCAATGCCGTCGGTAGATACGGCGATGCTGTGCCCCGCCGTAGTTGATGTCTGCTCATCGATCACGCAGGCACTACGAATACGGGCCATCTCCCCGTTCCAGTTGGTCTGTGCGACGGGCCAAGGGTTGAAGGCGTTGATCTGTTGCAGAATTTGCTGTGCGGATTGACTCCAGTCGATGGTTGCCTCCCCCTTATTGAGCTTCTCTGCGTAGGTCACCTGCGCCTCATTTTGAGGGACGGGCTGTAGCTGTTTGACTTCGATCTGTTGAATCGTCTCCAGCAGTGCATCGGCGCCCAGTGTGGCGAGGCGGTCATGCAGGGTCTGTGCGTTGTCTGTAGCAGAGATGGGTGTGGTTACCTTGTAGAGCATATCCCCGGTATCCAGCCCCTCATCCATCTGCATAATGGTGACCCCACTCTCTGCATCGCCAGAGAGAATGGCGCGTTGAATCGGTGCAGCCCCCCGCCAGCGTGGTAGCAGAGAGGCGTGAATGTTGAGGCAACCATAAGAGGGAGTATCCAGCACCACTTTGGGCAAAATCAGCCCATAGGCGACCACGATCATCAACTCAGGGTTGAGTGCCTGTAGCCTCTGCTGCTCTTCGCTATCACGCAGGGTCACGGGTTGAAACACTGGAATATCGGCCTCAACGGCACGCTCTTTGACCGGGCTAGCCTTCAGTTTGCGGCCACGACCCGCAGGGCGGTCGGGTTGGGTGTAGACTCCAACCACCTCATGTTCGCTAGCCAGTAGCGCATCCAGTGCAGAGACTGAGAACTCAGGAGTGCCAGCAAAGAGAATACGCATCACATGGTCTCCTTGGCCTGCTTCTCTAGCCTCTTCTTGATCCGCTGCTGCTTCAATTTGGAGAGCCGATCCACAAACAGCTTACCCTCCAGGTGCTCCAACTCATGTTGAATGCAGATCGCCAATAGCCCCTCGGCCTTCAGCTCAAACGGGGTCCCCTCCCGGTCGAGCGCCTCAACGGTAACCTGCTCTGCACGCTGTATGGTTTCGTAGACACTAGGTACCGAGAGACACCCCTCCTCATACTCCTGTTCTCCCTCGGTTACGGTGATCTTGGGGTTGATCAGGCAGAGGGGTTGATCCTTCTCTTCGGAGAGGTCTATCACCACAATGCTACGTGGCTCATTGACCTGAATTGAGGCGAGACCGATACCGGGGGCCGCATACATGGTCTCCAGCATATCGCTGACAATCTGTTTGATCTCATCGGTGACCTCTTCTACTGGAACACTTTTGTTGCGCAGTCGTGGGTCGGGGTGTTTCAGAATTTCTAGTAACGCCATAATGGTTCTTTAAGGGGTTAGAGGAATCCTTAATTTTCTAAGGGTTCACTTAAATTTGCGGACTATCTTGAAGACAATGGTATCGTAAACCACCAGATCAGTGTGAGTGATGGAATAATCAGATAATGGACCGTATTGACGCATGGTTAATATTGCACCATACCCCCTCTGTGGGTGCGGTGACCTATCGTAAGCTATTAGGGTATTTTGGCTCCCCCGAGTCGGTGCTACAGAGCAGTGGGGCAACCCTGCGCCAGTGTGGGTTGTTGAAGTCGCAGGCGCTCGACTTTTTTGCGCAGGGTGAGTCGGCCTGGGGCGCGGCGATTGAAAAGGATCTGCGCTGGTTGGAGGAGTCCACTTCATCGGTGGTTACCCTGGATGATGAGCGTTACCCCGCCCTGCTGAAAGAGATTAGCGATCCACCTCCACTCTTATATGTGCGTGGTGATGTGGATCGTCTCTCCTTTCCACAGTTGGCGATGGTGGGCAGTCGAAACCCAGACCTGCCCGGTAAGGAGACGGCAAAAGATTTTGCCAGACGGCTCGCTGCAGCGGGTGTCACCATCACCAGTGGGATGGCGTTGGGAGTGGATACCGAGGCGCACCGAGGGGCGCTGGAGACGGGTAGTACGGTTGCCGTGGTGGGTACTGGACTGGATCGAGTCTACCCAGCCCGCAATCGGGAGTTGGCACACCAGATTGTAGAGCAGGGGGCGATCATCTCGGAGTTTCCGCTTGGTACAGAACCCCATCCGGCCAACTTTCCGCGCCGTAACCGAGTGATTAGTGGTCTCTCACTGGGTACCTTGGTGGTACAGGCGGCGAAGAAGAGTGGCTCGTTGATTACCGCACGTTTGGCGATGGAGCAGGGGCGTGAGGTTTTTGCAATTCCGGGGTCGATTCATAACCCTTTGGCGCGTGGAAACCACCAATTAATTCGCCAAGGGGCTAAACTGGTAGAGACAACAGACGATATTATGGAGGAGCTGGGGGGCATGTTGCACCTCCTGAAAGAGCAGTTAGATTGTGAAGAGTCTGCACCAGATCAAGAGGTTATTGAGGTGGAGGAGGGTTCTCCAGCGGACCGATTACTGCAGCAGATGGGGTATGAACCGATCTTGCTAGAGCAGTTGGTCTCACTTTGTGGATTGACGGCGGAGACAGTTTCCTCGATTATTATGCGCCTCGAAATTCAAGGGGCGGTAATTTCACTGCCCGGTGGAAGAGTTCAGCGAAGAGGCTGAACCTTATTGAAGGGTTGTTCAAGAGAGTAATAACCAAGAGAGTAATAACAAAGAGTGATGAATTAAAATGCTTGATGTATTGATGTACCTATTTGAGAACTACGCGCATGATGCGGCAGAGGAGCCGACGGCCCCTGCACAGTTGCAAGATGAGCTGCAGCGTGCTGGTTTTACAGAAAAGCAGATCAGCCGTGCCTTTAACTGGCTAGAGGGGCTGTCGGAGTTGAAAGGGGGGCGGCTGCTGGATCAAGGGCGTGTGACCCAGCCATTCCGTATCTACTCCCGTGTAGAGGCGGCGATGATCGATATCGAAGGGCAAGGGCTGCTGCTCTATCTGGAGCAGATTGGTGTGCTCAATTGTGAGGCGCGTGAGGCGGTTATTGACCGGGTGATGGCATTGGAGTCGGATGACTTTGATGAAGAGCAGCTCAAGTGGGTGGTGCTGATGGTGCTTTTCAACCAACCGGGTGCAGAGTCCTCCTACGCTTGGATGGAAGATTTTGTCTATGATGGTGCACCTGAGAGCATCCATTAAATTACCCTAATCTATTAGATCTATTTAAAGAGTACCGTCTGTGAGCAAAAACCTCGTTATTGTAGAGTCCCCGGCCAAGGCCAAGACCATTGAAAAATTCCTTGGAGAGGAGTTCACAGTGATGTCGAGCTATGGCCATGTGCGTGACCTGCCCGGTAAGGGGATGGCCGTTGACATCGAAAATAACTTCGAGCCCACCTATGAGGTGAGCGATGATAAGACCAAGGTGATCAACGAGCTCAAACGAGCCAGCAAAAAGGCCGAGATGGTCTGGCTCGCATCGGACGAGGACCGCGAAGGAGAGGCCATCGCTTGGCATCTGGAGCAGGTACTGAATCTGGATGAAAATAATAGTCAACGTATTGTTTTTCATGAGATTACAAAGCCAGCGATCCTTGCCGCGATAGAAAATCCACGCAGTATCAACCGTGACTTGGTGAATGGGCAACAGGCGCGTCGTATCCTTGATCGACTGGTTGGTTTTGAACTCTCCCCAGTGCTCTGGAAGAAGATCCAGACCGGGTTATCGGCGGGGCGTGTGCAGTCGGTAGCGGTGCGTCTGGTGGTGGAGCGAGAGCGTGAAATTGATGTTTTTGAGCCTGTCTCCTCCTTCAAGGTGACGGCCCAGCTGGCCAACAGTGAAGGCACTAAATTTGAGGCAAAACTGCCGAAGGATCGTCAGGGTATTGAGGATGCGGAAGATTTCCTTCAGCGTGTTACCGGAGCGGGTTATACCATCCGTAAGATTGAGAAGAAGCCCGCCAGCCGTGCTCCACGCGCCCCCTTTACCACCTCGACCCTGCAGCAAGAGGCATCACAGCGCCTCGGCTTCTCGGTAAGACAGACCATGATGGTGGCGCAACGCCTGTATGAGGCGGGAAAGATCACCTACATGCGTACTGACTCGGTCAACCTCTCAGAGCAGGCCCATGCGCAGGCGGCGGAGGTGATCCAGAAAGATTACGGCAGTGAGTATGCACAGCAGCGCCACTACAAGACTAAATCAGCGGGCGCGCAAGAGGCGCATGAGGCGATCCGCCCCACCGACTTTAGTAAATCCAAGGTGGGCGGTGAGAAGAATGAGCAGCGACTCTATGAACTGATTTGGCAGCGTACTATCGCCTCGCAGATGTCTGATGCACGACTCGAGCGCACCACTGCCACCATCGATATCTCTGCGGTTGAAGAGCATCTGGTCGCCAAGGGAGAGATCCTCACCTTTGAGGGCTTCCTTAAAGTCTATCAGGATCGCGGTAAAGAGGATGCCAAACGACTGCCCAATATCAGCGAAGGTGAGAAGCTTGATCTTGCGGTGATGCGCGCGCAAGAGTCCTTTACCCGCCCACCCGCCCGTTTCACCGAGGCAGGTCTGGTGAAGAAGCTGGAGGAGCTGGGAATTGGTCGTCCATCCACCTACGCCCCGACCATCTCCACCATCCAGAATCGTGGTTATGTCAGTCGTGGCGAGCAGGAGGGGCGCGAGCGCACCGTCCGTATCCTCGCACTACATGGCGCAGAGATTGTTAATGAAGACAAAGTGGAGATGACTGGTTCCGACAAGGGCAAGTTGATTCCGCAGGATATCGCCGGTGTGGTGACCGACTTTTTGGTCAAATACTTCTCCGAGATCGTCGACTACAACTTCACCGCACGGGTAGAGGGGGAGTTTGATGAGATCTCCAATGGAGAACTAGAGTGGCGTGAGATGCTCGGTCGCTTCTATCAACCGTTCCATGAAGATATCGAGGGGGCGGCAGATATCTCTCGCGAAGAGGCCTCACAGACCCGTCAGCTGGGAACTGATCCGAAAACGGGTCGTCCAGTCAGCGTAAAGATTGGGCGCTTCGGCTCCTATGCGCAGATCGGTACGCGTGACGATGAAGAGAAGCCACTGTTTGCCGGACTGCGTCCCGATCAGCGCAAAGATAAAGTGACGCTGGAAGAGGTGTTGCCCCTGTTTGAATTGCCGCGTCAGCTCGGTACTACGCCAGAGGGTGAAGCGGTAATGGTGAATGCCGGTCGCTTCGGCCCCTATGCAGGTTTTGTCGATGAGATGGTGCGTGATCACCTAGAGGCGAATCCTGTCAAGGGGATCGATCTGCTGGCACAGAACGTATCGATTGAGCCAGAAGATCCACATACCATTGAGCTGGAACGGGCCATCGAGTTTGTTGAACAGAAAAAGGCGAGTGATCAAGAGAAAGAGATTCGCCTGTTTGAGGGTTCGCCTGTCCAAGTGTTGGATGGGCGCTGGGGGCCATTTATCACCAACGGCTTTAAAAATGTTAAACCTCCCGCCGATACCGACCCAGCGACACTGACCCTAGAGCAGTGTGAGAAGCTGATTGAGGAGAGTGAGAAGGAGCGTAAGCGCCTCTCCAAACAGTTCCATGGCGGTGGCTTTACGCTTTTACGTGAAGCGGAAGGGGCCCCTAATGCCACCCTCAAGGTGAAAGAGGGGAAAGAGAAGAAGGCGATGGAGATTGTTGAGGCATTGGAGAATGCCGGCAAGTTGATTCGTCTAATTTCGGCCAATGGTGCTGCGGCGATCCGGGCGGCTGAGAAGCGACAGGCGAGTGCAGCCAGCAGAAAGAAGGCTGTGCCGAAGAAAAAGGCTGTGAAAAAGAAGGCGGCAAAGAAAAAAGCTGTGAAAAAGAGGGCAGCCAAGAAGAAGGTTGCAAAGAAGAAGGCCGTGAAAAAGGCCGTTAAGAAAACATCGTAAAGAGATCTCCGCTATTGCGGAAATGGAGAAGAAGAGAAAATGTCTGATAAATTTGTTGCGGTCCTGATGGGCTCTGATTCTGACCTGCCGACCATGCAGGCCTGCCTAGATATCCTGAAGAAGTTGGAGGTGCCTTGTGAAGTAAAGATCACCTCGGCACACCGTACCCCTGCGATTACCCATGAATATGTAAAGGATGCCGATGCGCGTGGTTGTGGTGCCTTTATTGCAGCAGCTGGCTTAGCCGCTCACCTTGCGGGTGCGGTTGCAGCAGCCACTACTAAGCCTGTGATCGGGGTGCCGATGAATGGAGCTCTAGAAGGGATGGACTCCCTGCTTTCTACGGTACAGATGCCAGGAGGTATTCCGGTTGCCACGGTTGCTATAGGCAAACATGGTGCTAAAAATTCAGCTTATCTTGCTGCACAGATTTTGGCTACGGCAGATCCTGCACTGGCCCAGCGTGTGGTTGATGAGCGTGAAGCCAATGCGCAGGCGGTACAGGCGGCAGATGCCAAGTTGCAGGCACAGCTCAACGGATAATCTGTTACCCCTCTTTTGGGAGTCAACGTCCGCAGCTTGAGAAGGTTGTGGACGTTTTGCTGTATGGGTATGTTACAGTTTACTACTGTTTGATAGGCATGAGGGGATGGCTATGAAGGTGACTAGAGAGCTTAAAGGAATACTGTTTGCACTACTGATTGCGGGAGGGCTGTTGATTGCGCTCTTCGTTTTGCGTTCAGCAACGCAACCGGAAAAACAGCAGAGCAGTGAAGAGGTGGCTGATACTGCTACCGATGGTGGCTCTCAGGGGGACTCCCAAGAGGGTGATGAACAGAAGCTGCTGCTGAAAAAAGGCAAGGTCGATCCAAAGGCCAATCTGTTAGATGCGCTGGGCGGTGGCTCAGGTAGTAAACAGATGAAGGATCATCTGAAGAAAATTCGAGAGAGCTCGCGTTAGTGGTTATGTTCTGTGTTTGTGGTTGCTGGATGGGGTAGCAGTAAAGAGAGAAGAGCTGCTTCGGCCAGGTCTCGTTTCAAAACTTACAGGAATAGACTATTAATGATTCTGGCGATTATCTCAGGCGAGTAGCCACGTGTAGTCTCCAGTGCTTTGAGTGCTGCATTGGGCATGGATTTGACCATAGCGCTCTCTGGGTCCTGTATGTAACAGTGTCCCCCTGCCTGATGTATCTGGCGGATTCCCTCAGCACCATCCTTCCCCATTCCGGTCAATACTACTGCACAAGCATTTTTGCCGATGTTTTTTGCCAAGCTTGAGAACAGGTGGTCAATATTGGGTAGATAGATCTGTCCAGACTTGGGAGGGGCCAAGCGCAAAGCCCCAGAGGAGGTCACTTCCAGGTTCTGGTTGCCGCCTGGAGCAACATAGATATGCCCCGACTTAGGCAGTTCCCCAGAGCGAGCGATAGAGACGGGAAGCCCCGTCTGCTCTGCAAGCCAAGAGACAAAACCTCGTGTTGGTTCAGGGTCGATATGTTGGCAGATCAGAATCGGTTGAGGAAAGGGGGCGTGTAGTTTAGAGAGTAATTTTGCAACGGTCGTGGGGCCTCCCGTTGAGCAGCCGATAGCAAGGATTCCGGGGGCATGTTTAGGTATTCCATCCCCATTTTTTTGCTGTTTTCTCCGTGGCTGTTCGGCATCAGCAGCGCTTTGTAGGCTCTTTACTCGGTTATCATTCAGGTGCTGAAGGAGCTCAATTTTGTCCAGTAGCTCTCTGCCGGAGGCCTGTAGCTGCTGTTTACTTACTGAGGCCCCCGGGTTGAAGGCGAGATGGGGGGAGTGTACATAGTCGATAGCACCATATTGAAGCGCACTGAAAATCTGTTTCATGTTGCGCTGAAGGGTCGCGCTTGCGATCAGGATTTTGGCTGCAGGATATAACTGGATGATTCTCCGTGTCGCCTCGACGCCATCCATAATGGGCATATGGATGTCCATAATCACGATGTCGGGCTTAAATTGTGCGAATAGTTGGACCGACTCATCTCCGTTAACAGCAACACCCACTGTCTTGATGTGTGGGGTTGTGTTGAGGATCGCCTGAATGACCGAGGAGGTTACTGAAGAGTCATTGACGATCAGTGTCCGAATCTCGGTGGAGTCAGTTTTTCTGTTTTTCATGGCTTATATTAACGTCATCTACCGGAAAATATAACACTATTTTATAGTGGTCTGGTAGCTATTACGGACATGACTGGGTGTATCTTCAATATATTCGAATGGGGACTACAGAGATAGAGTTTTTTGGAGAGCCATCAATCACCTTGTCACTATAGCTGAGATAGACAATCACTTTGCGCTTGGCATCATAGAAACGCACTACCTGTAGGGACTTGAAGAGCATAGAGGTCCGTTTTTTAAACACCTCTTCACCATCATCATCACCATTGGCGATCCCCTCGGGGAGCTCAATTTTTCCGGTCTGGCGGCAGGCGATTGAGGCATCCGAAGTATCCTCTGCGATACCGATGGCACCGCTAAGTCCCCCCTTGCGAGCGTGGCTGAGATAACAGGTAGCACCGGGAATGCGAGGGTCGTCAAAGGCCTCCACTATAATTTTGTCATTGGGGGAGGCGAGGCGGAATTTTGTGCTCACCTCTCCAACCTCATCACCCCAAGCAGCAGGGGTGCCCAGTATGGTGGTTGTAGAGAGTAGAAAGGTAGAGATGAATTTGTGCATGCAGAGAGCTCCTTTTTTGCGCTATCCTCTATAAATCGTAAATCTATTATAAGGAGTAGGTGATGGCAGTGGGTCGATGGTTTCAATCTTTCTCTCTCATGTTAGCAGGTAGCACACTGCTCTATGCCAGTGCTGCAACAGCCTTTGGCTTCAATATGGGGGATAACTTTAATGAAGGGTTTGATTTTGATAAGGGGAGTGATCTCGATATGGGGGGTTCAAAGATGAACTGGGAGAGTCCGGACAATGTGTGGGATACCGGTACCAGCACCCATAAAGGGTTCTCATGGGGAGGGGGACCTCGTTCTGCACCAGGCTGGGGCTTTCGTGACGCACCGCCTCCTGCACCGTGGGGAGTCCCCAACCCCTATGCTATGCCCTCAGCGGTGATGCCACCACAAATGGTTCCATATGGTGCACCTCCTATTAGGAGAGCACCACCATCGCAGCAGCCCCAGCGCTATCGTCGTCCACCTGCTCCGCTAGCACCCACCCAACCACTGCAAGGATCAGTACAATGAATCGATTTAGTGTAACGCTGCTCTCTGCCCTGCTCTTCTCTACCACCGTGGTGGAGGCGGCAGAGGGGGCACTAGAGAAAACCACTTGGAACTGTATGGATGTAGGGGCTGCAGGCCTGCGCTGGAATAGAAATACAGAGACCTATCGCGATGCCAGTTTCTTTATGCAGCAACATCGGGTCGTACAGAACAAGGGGCACCTCACCTTTCCTGCAACCTTGGGGTTTAAAGCGGACTATAGCTGTCGTTTTCGTGCCAATACTCCGGTACTCACCTGTGAGGATGGGATGAGAACCTTTAACCTGAATGTGCAGACGGGTCACGCTACTCATAGCAAGACCTATGGTTGGATGGACCCCTACAGCCCTCCTCCCTCTATGTTTGTGGCCGTAGCGAGGTGCCAGCGGCTGTAGGGTTACCCCGTACTCTTTTATAAAAGCCCTCTTTAGCGGATAACGGCTGTTTTTAGGAGTGCGTAGGAAATTGTAGGCAAAGTGATTCTCTATCCTATATTATTTCATCTGAGTGAATGATTATTCTGGGGGGAGATCTTGAAACAGCGTACAGGCAATAGCACACCACTGTGGGTTAGCATGAGTGCGAGCGTTGTCGTGCCGCTAACGTTTGGAGTGTTGCTTTCAACGTTTTATCCTGAGTGGCGTTGGGCACACTATCCGGTGCATGCCATGGCAGAGGGGCTGGGTAGCCTTTCTGCATTGGTGATTGCTGCGGTGATGGTGTTGATGATTCATAACCAACGGCTCACTGCGAGATATTATTGGGCTGTAACCGCGTTGGTGGGGATGGGTGTGTTTGATGGCCTGCATGCAGTGACCCATGCAGGTAATGCCTTTGTATGGCTTCATAGTATGGCGACATTTGTCGGTGGGGTTCTCTTTTGTGGTGTCTGGTTTTCAGAATCCTGGCCCAACCTGCAAAAGAAATGGGTTTTGTTGGTTGCAGTCTTGTTGCTCTCTTTCGCGTTAGGTGGATGGTCGATCCTTTTTGAGTCTCAACTGCCTGCGATGATCGTTGAGGGTAAATTTACCTTGTTAGCAAGGGCGCTCAATATTCTGGGGGGGTTGGCCTTTATTCTGGGCAGCCTGTTCTTTATCCGACAGTATTTGGCGGAGCATAAAGCCGAGGGGCTGGAGAATCAGCACGCCGAGAATATTATTTTTGCCAACCACTGTATGTTATTCGGAGTGTCTGGATTGTTGTTCGAGCTCTCCGTGCTATGGGATGCCGGATGGTGGTGGTGGCATCTATTGAGAATGTGCGCCTACCTGATTGTATTGGTCTACTTCTTTCGTCTGCTCAAAGAGGACTACTCTCTGTTAAAGCGACAGCGTTCAGAAATTCTGGTTGAGAAGGAGCGCTCAGAGTTAGCCTCTAAGGCCAAGGGTCAGTTTCTGGCCAATATGAGCCATGAGATCCGCACCCCAATGAATGCCATTATCGGTATGTCTCAATTGGCGCTGCAGACTGACTTAGATGGCAAGCAGCACCATTATGTGGACAAGGTTAATAATGCCGCAAAGAATCTGTTGGCGTTGCTCAATGGTATTCTAGATGTCTCTAAGATGGATGCCGGTAAGATTGAGTTAGAGCTCCTGCCGTTGCGTATCCGCTATCTGTTTGATGAGCTTCACGCATTGATGGAGTTGGATGCGGTGAACCGAGGTATTCGTTTCCGTACTGAAATCAAACCGGGGATGCCCCCGATTTTACTCGGAGACCAGCTGCGCTTGGCTCAAGTGTTGACCAACCTCTGCTCCAATGCCCTCAAATTTACGGAGCAGGGTGGTGAGGTTATGGTTTATGCAGAGGTACTGGAGCAGTTAGAGGAACGATTCAAAATTTATTTCTCTATAACCGATAGTGGAATTGGTATGGATGAGGCGCAACAACAGAAGATCTTTGAACTATTCTCACAGGCAGATGCATCCACTACTCGGAAGTATGGTGGTACCGGATTGGGGTTGGCCATTACCAAACAGCTGATTGAGCTGATGGGGGGGGTGCTTAAGGTAGAGAGTAAGCCGGGCTGTGGTTCTACCTTTTTCTTTACCCTAGAGATGGAGAAAACTGCGGAGCATCACACTGGCCAAGAGCGCCGTCGCCTTGATGTAGTGGATGCCAAACGTAAATTACGAGGTGCCAGCATCTTGCTGGTTGAGGACAATCAGGAAAATCAAGAGATCGCCTATGAGATGCTTACTGGGGCAGATATGCAGGTTGTTGTAGCCAATCATGGGGAGGAGGTGCTTGACCTGTTAGAGCAGGGGCTGAAGTTTGATGGTGTATTGATGGACTGTATGATGCCTGTAATGGATGGATATCTTGCTACTAAAACCATTCGTCAGCAGCACCGCTGGGCTGAGCTGCCGATTATTGCGCTTACGGCCCGGGTGACGGAAGAGGATCTTAAGCAGGTGCTGAGTGCCGGTATGAATGATCAGGTACATAAACCGATTGATACAGCATGGCTGTTTCTTACCATGAGTAAATGGATTACCCCAGCTATCTCTCTGCCAGATGAAGGCGATGAGGTTAAGCCGATGGCTGTATCTCAGCAGTCGACAGCGATTGATCTTAAATCATTGCTACCATTAATTGATGCACTGCAGAGAGTGATTGCAGAGAAAGATTTTGATGCACTGGAGGTGGTAGAGAAGATGAATCCATATTTCTATGCAGCAGAAAATGAGTCTGCGGATGCCTTCAGGGCTCTGTATGAATCAGTTAATAACATTGATTTTGATCTGGCTCAGAAGCAGCTGCCCGATCTGATTGAACTGCTACAGCCAAAGAGTAAAAGGTCTACATAAGATGGAAAATCATAAAATGTTGCCGCGTATTCTTGTTGTTGATGATCAGCCGAGCAACCTGCAAGTGGTTGGAGAGACACTGAAAAATAGTGGCAAATACAGAGTGAACTTTGCAAAAAGCGGTGAAGATGCATTGAAACAGGTAGAGAGTTTATCAACGGACCTGATATTGATGGATGTGATGATGCCAGGACTCAATGGCTATGAGGTTTGTCGCAAGCTAAAACAAGACCCTCGTTACCGAGCGATCCCAGTGATCTTCCTGACTGCGATGCAAGACAGCGATAGCATGGTCGATGGGTTTGAGGCTGGGGGGGTAGACTATGTGACCAAACCTTTCCAACCTGCTGTGCTTTTGGCACGTGTAGAGGCTCAGCTCAGGCTCTACCTCTATCATCAGCAGGAAGAGAAGATGAGGCGCTATGAACGTGATAGTGCATACCACAATGGGTTGGTGGAGATCAGTAGCGAAGTACTGCATAACTTTGGGAACTTACTGGCCTCTATTAAGTATAGAGGGGAGCTGGTTATTGGTCTCAACCGAGAGATGGCGCAGTTAGAGGAGGTCTTCCAACGAAGTATTGAGTTGCTGAAGCAGGGAGAACAAGGGAAGGTGGTTGAGATTCTTCAAATAAGCAAAACCTTGATCAGTGAAGAGTTTTCAGAGCAACGAAGATCCGATGGAGAGCAGCTTCTTGATAGTATAAGGTTGATGGAGTCACTGCTCAGGTCACAGCGCTCTAACCTTAAGAAGGGGATGAGGTCGAGCCAATTTACGGTTCACTCTTTCCTGGCTGATCTCGAACCTTTGGTTGATAACCTGAGGCCGCTCTGTAGCTTTCATTATCACACGGAAGTTGAGGGAGAGTTACCGGAGCTTAACTTTCCGCGTGGGCCACTCTCTTCAGTGATCTTGATGATTCTAAAAAATAGTATTGAGGCGATTATGGAGATGCAGAAGAGCACTCCTGAAAAAGTGGGTGATATTATCCTCCGTGTCCTTACAAAAGAGCAGGGCGAAGCATCGCGCTACTGCTTGTTAGAGGTGGTTGATAACGGGGTCGGAATAGATCCAGAGCAGCTTAATCAGGTGATCCGATCTCAATTCACTACCAAGGTGGAGCACCTTGGAATGGGGTTGCATAATGCGGCGAATTTAATCAGTGCGATGCAAGGTACGTTTCAGGTGTTGAGTAGTGGCCAAGGTCAAGGCTGTACGGTTCAGATACTGCTGCCATTAAATATGGGGTAGTTTGGGGGGGGATGGTTTTCAGGAAAACTGCTCAGTATGGTAGCGCTCAATGGTGAGGGTGTCTGACCAGTAGTCTGCGGGTAGCCCCGCCTTCTGCTTCAGCTGGTTGAGAAAAAGCTGTGGGTCCGGCAACTGCTCCCACACCGAGGGGAGAAAGGTGCCACGGCGGTGACCCTCCTGCAAGATCAGACCGTCCATCCCCGGAAGTAGCTGTCGGATCAACTCAGCCTCTGAGTTAAACTGCATCGGCTCTGCAGGGGTGAGCAAGGAGAGTTTGATCGTAGTGCTTGGATACTCTTGTTGCGCCAGAGAGGGGAAGCGAGGGTCACGGAAGGCGGCGGCATAGCCATTTTCTAATAGATCCTGAGCCAACGGACGGCGTGCCTCTAGTGAGCCGATACAGCCGCGCAGCTGTTGGTTGATCTCTAGGGTGACAAAGCAGGCTCCTGGCTGTTGCAGGAAAGGGTCGCACTGCTGCAGCTCAATGGTTGCGGGGCTGCCGTGTGCCAGTCCATGCTCAATGGATTGGCGGGCCAGCTGAAGCATGCTCTGCTGCTGTTGTGGGGTATGGCTCATGATGGTGCCTCTAATGATGTTGTCTCAGATAATGGCTTCTCGCTGAATAGATAGGCGCCGTAACCGACCACGCGTGCTCTGTCTCCGGCGGTATCCCCAGAGTTTCTCACATCTACCGTCTCCACCTGTAGCCCCCGGTGTTTTGCAAGATGGAGCAGCCCATTGATCGGCATTCGACCACAGGCGCTTTCATAATCCAGTGCATTCTCATTCAACTGTTTGATGGCGTTAGAGCTGGCGAGGTCTAACTGCTGTGCCGTGGCATAGGGCTGGTAGTGGCTCAGGTCTGAGCTGATTACAATCAAGGTCTCTGCGCCTCCCCACAGCTGTTCCAATACTTCGGCAACGGAGTGAGCATCGGCCTGTCCAACCACCAGAGGGAGTAGGGTAAACTCATTCAGCACCGTTTGTAGAAAGGGGAGCTGTACCTCTAGGCTATGTTCTGCCTGATGGGGTTCATCCATCAACCAGACCTGAGGAAGATCTTGGATCTGTTGTAGTGCCTGTTGGTCAATGGGGACCGTACCCAGCGGGGTCTCGAAGCTCTCGCTGGTGGGTGCAGCCACGCCATGAAAGGCGACATGGTGAGAGGGGCCGAGCAAGATGACCCGCTTGATCTGCTCTCGTATTGGTTCTAGTGCACGGTAGGCAGAGCCAGCGATGGGGCCGGAGTAGATGTAACCTGCATGGGGGGCGATCAACGCCTTAGGTATTGTGCTAGAAGGGTAACCCTGCTGCAGATAGTGCTGCACCTGCTGTTGCAGTTGAAGAGGTTGATTGGGGTAGAAAGTACCAGCGACAGCGGGTTTGCGGACCACAATTATTACGCCTCGTTACTATAGTTGAGCTATATTCTGTAAATGAGTATAGCACCAAATATGGAGGGCTAAATGAATCAGCACCACCCTACACAATATTGGCACACGCTGGAGAGTGGGCAACTGCAATGTGATCTCTGTCCGCGTGAGTGCCAGTTGCGTGATGGCCAGCGTGGACTCTGTTTTGTGCGTATGGCAGAGGAGGGTGCAGTGGTGCTCACCAGCTATGGGCGCTCTAGTGGGTTTGTAATTGATCCCATTGAGAAGAAACCGCTCAACCACTTTCTACCGGGTAGCAGCACGCTTTCTTTTGGTACCGCAGGTTGTAACCTTACCTGTAAGTTCTGTCAGAACTGGGATATTAGTAAGGCGCGGGAGATGGATCGTATGCAAGAGCTGGCAACTCCAGAGATGATTGCACGGGCTGCAGATGAGCTGGGGTGTCGCAGTGTTGCCTATACCTATAATGATCCAGTAATCTTTCTAGAGTATGCGCTGGATGTAGCACGAGCTTGTCGTCAACGGGGTGTCCGCTCTGTTGCCGTAACCGCAGGCTATATTCAGGGGCAGGCGCGTGAGGAGTTCTTTGCTGAGATGGATGCGGCAAATATCGATCTGAAAGGGTTTTCGGAGGACTTTTATCACCAGCTGTGTGGAGGGCATCTGCAGCCTGTGCTGGATACCTTGCTCTATCTCAAGCAGCAGACCTCAGTCTGGTTTGAGTTGACTACCCTGTTGGTCCCCGGAAAGAATGACTCTGATGCAGAGCTGGATGCGATGACCCGCTGGATTGTTGATCAGCTGGGGCCTGAGGTACCGCTTCACTTCAGTGCCTTCCACCCCAGTTATAAGATGAATGATCTTCCATCAACATCACCTGCGATACTACAGCGTGCGCGTGAGATTGCACTGCGCAATGGCCTACACTATGTCTATCTGGGAAATGTGCATGACAAGGCGGGGAGTAGCACCTACTGCCACCACTGCGGTACGATACTGATTGGGCGAGACTGGTATCAACTGTCGGACTGGAATCTGTCGGATCAAGGGTGTTGTAGCGCCTGTGGAACGCAGTGTGCGGGGCGGTTTGATGGCCCTGCAGGAGATTGGGGGGCGAAGCAGTTACGGGTCGATCTATCAAGCAGTAAGCAGGAGTAGGGTCATGCATGATCAAATTATTCAGTTAGTCGAGCGGATCATCGCCTTGGAGCAAGATCTGGAGCGAGAGCTGGAGCAGAAACAGAGTGAGTTCCGCTACCATCTAGAGGAGAAGCGGGCGGTGTTTGAGCAGGAGATGTTGCTCTCACAGCGTAAGCTAAAATTGGGGTTGTTACAGTTTGTTGGTGGTGCGCGTCTGCGTAACCTGCTCTCTATGCCGGTAATCTACAGCTTGCTGCTACCGTTGGTCATGGTTGATCTGGCGGTAATATTTTACCAGTGGTTCTGCTTTTCGTTATGGGGTGTTGCACGGGTCAAACGACGAGACTATTGGGTGATGGATCGAGGACAGCTTGCCTACCTGAATGGGATTGAAAAGATCAACTGTGTCTACTGCAGCTATGCCAATGGGCTGGCTAGCTTTATTCGTGAGGTGGCCAGCCGTACCGAGCAGTACTGGTGTCCGATCAAACATGCGCGACGGATTCATCAGCCACACCCCCGTTACTGGCGCTACAGTGACTTTGGGGATGCGCAAGCCTATCGTTCGCGGATGACTCAGTTTAGAGAGGAGCTGAAATAGTCTGAGTGATGGAACAGCCTAACCCAACCAAGCAGTGGCGTGTGCTATCGGTAGATGATAGTGGTTATGTGCATGACGGCTATGCGGTCATTCTGGGGTGTGATCAGCCTGTTGATACTCAAATAGATGAGATTGCACAGTTGGTTGATCTGCAGCTGGTAGACCCGAAGCGTGAGTACTGTTTTAGGTTGGATCGAGCGATGGGTGGTGAGGAGGCCTTTGAGATGGTTCAGCGCTCATTGGATAGTGCTGACCCCTATGCTGTGGTGTTGATGGATATACGTATGCCCCCTGGATGGGATGGTTTGGAGAGTGCGACAAAAATTCGTGCTATCGACCCTCAGATCCGTATTGTGATGACCACGGCGTATATGGATTATGAATTGTATGAGCTGCGTCAGAAGATTGGCCTCGACTTTCAATTTATCAGCAAACCCGCCAATCCAACCGAGTTGCTGCAGACGGTGCTCTCTCTTGCAAGCAGTTGGGATCAGGCGAGAATAGATGCTGCAGAGGGAGGGAGTGTTACTGCAGGGTTTGATCAACTACAACAACCTAGTCTGCTCTCCTGCCTAAATGCATTGAATGCGCAGAGCTGGGTCCGTTTGACTGATGCCAGAGATAAAATTATCTATCTGAGTCAGCCACTGTGTGAGGCTATGGGGTATCGGCCTGAGACGCTGATTGGGGCGCAGGGGTGCTCTCTGGAGTCTGATCAGAGTGGGGCTGAACAGTATCAACAGATACGCAAGGGCTTGCAGCGTGGGGAGGTGTGGCAAGGGGAGCTTGAGCTGGTTACAGCAGAGGGGGAAACTCCTATTATGGCGCGGGTGGTTACGATACCGATTATCGGGCTGCAGGAGGAGGCGGATATGCATCTCTCCTTTATGTATGCGCTGAGTGCCTTGGATCAGGTGGAGCAGGCGCTGCAAATGGTGCAGCAGAGGGTAGATGGTACTGCTGGAGATAGGGTGTGTGTGTATGCGCTGTTGATCCAGTTGATTGGGAACAGCGCCCTGTTTACGGCTTGTGACCACTTTTCGCAACAGCCCAGCGTTGTTCGTGCAGTTGAGGCTGTGGTGAACAGGCAGCTTAGATCGCTTCATCAGGTGTTGGATCTTCACCAGCTAAAGTCTGGCCAAGTTCAGGTTGAGAACAGTCCGTACAGCCTTACGCAGTTACTGGATGAGTTGGAGCAGATCTATCGTCCTCAGGCTCGTGATGCAGGTCTTCAATGGGGGGGGGAGCAGCAGATTCGAGAGCCATATTTATTGGATGGGGATGGTTACCACTTGGGCAAGATACTGCAACAGTGGATTGAGAATGCCATTCTCTTTTCCGCTCGGGGCCGTGTGATCTTGAGGGTCTTGCGTGATTCACGCTATCTGCTATTCGAGGTAGAGGATAGTGGTAGAGGAATCTCCGAACAGAGGCTGGAGCAATTGTTTGACCGTTTTGAGATAGATGGGGAACCCTCCTGTCGTTTCAAGAGCGGTGGCTTGGGGTTGTCTGTTGCGTTAGGTTTGGCTGAGGCACTGGGTGCTATTGTCGAAGTCTCAAGCAGAGAGGGGGTTGGTACCACCTTCCGGCTCAAGCTCCCCTATCAGCCGAGCGGTATATTGGCTGCACAGGAGCTAGATGCTGTGCATCAGAGGTCGCTGTTGCAGGAGCAGTTTAGTGGGCGCGTGCTGCTATTGGATGATGGCTTGGTTGCGGCGTTACTACAGCGCCATATGTTGAAACAGATGGGGCTCTCAGTGACGGCTGTTCAGCAGCATGAGTTGTTAGAGCAGGCGCAGTACTATCCATTCGATCTGATTTTGGTTGATCTGCAGTGTGTGGGTGAAGAACTCATCACGCTTCCACGGCTGCTGAGGGAGGTGCGGTGTAAGGTGGCAGTGGTTGCACTGTTGCGTTCGCCTCGACAGCGAGTGCCAGAAGAACTTCATAACGAGGGTTATGCGGAGGTGCTTACGCAACCGGTTCACCCTCTGGTTCTCAAGCGTGTGCTGAAGCAGTATCTCTTTCCCCAGAGCGTAGGGCTGAGTGATGATCAGCAGATGGTACGCCTTATTGAAAATACCTCACAGAGTAAGCAGGAGATCCTGACGGCGTTGATGAAAATGGAGTGGGGCCAAGTGCGGGCAGCTGCGCAAGCGGGGGTTCACTCCGATGCACCCCAGTATATCGAGAATCTGATTACCCGTTTGGAGTTGATCTATAACCGCTATGTTGATGATGGATACAATATTGTGGATGATGTCGAGTCCTTGGCGGATGAGATTATTCACAAGCTGAAGCAGGCAGCAGATATGTTTATTGCCATGGTTCACCTGCGGACCCACTTCCATCACTCGATTATGCGTACTGTACAGAACACGATATTTTCGATACTTACGGCGCTGCGTCTACAGTGGGGGGAGGAGCGCATTCACTCTTTGGCATGTGCCAGTCTGACTCAAAACCTCAGTCTCTATCCGCTTCAGGATACGATGATGGGGTTGAGGGGGGGTGAGTTGAGTGAAGCGTATCGGATGCAGATTCGTCTTCATCCAAAGCGGAGTAGCAAGATGTTGATCTCCATGGGGGTGACCGATCGGGCTTGGATTCATGCCATTGCCTATCATCATGAGCGTATGGATGGGAGTGGGTATCCGCATGGCCATACGGCTAAGGATATTCCGCCGGAGGCGCGGCTGATGGCGATTGCCGACCGTTATGGCTCGATGATCTCACCGAGAAATTACCGTGAGGCGGGTAGTTCAAAAGAGATCATGCGGAAGTTCTTGGTCTCTAAGAGTAAGAACTATGATATGAGTATCAGCAAGGCGTTGATTGCCGAATTGGGAGTCTATCCTCCAGGAACAACGGTTATGCTGGAGTCTGGAGAGATTGCATTGGTGACGCGGCGTGGAGGTGATCATCTTCACCCTGTGGTGATGGCGATTTGGAGCCCGCAGGGGGAGCGCTATAGTCAGCCACTGAAGCGGGACTCTAGGCAGTCACCGCACATAATCATTTCGATGAAAAAGAGTGAAGATGTGAAGTGGCTGAATGTGGATCGTTTCTGGGGAGGAGAGCGGGCAGAGCAGCAGCCGTTATTTCTCTCCGTTTAGCGTTTAGTCTAGTTTTTCGGTGCTCTCATCATGGATATATACGGGGCTGACTACGGCAACACCATCGATCCCTTCAATCTCTGCAATGGTGTCTGTCATCCCGCCAGAGTTGCGGTTCTCTAGGGTGATAACCAACTTACCGATGGGGTCTTCAGCGTGGATCTCCAGCCCCTCAATGGTATGGAGTGCACTCTTCACTGATTCCATTTTCTCAGGTTCCAGTCGTACTGCTACGCCGGAGATCTGAATGATTTCTTCATCGCTCATGTTCTGTTTTCTCGCTCTATTTCATTGTTTGGTGGTGTAAAAAAGCCGCCCGGATTTAGATAAATCCGGGCGGCAGTTTGGTAGATAGATTATCTACGAGTTGATGTCTTAAACTCGTTGTCTATCAATGGCTCTACTTTGTAGAGTGGGGTGTGACACTGGTTACAGAAGAAGCGAGCACCTGCGAGCCGGTGGGTCTTGCGGCCATTGTGGTGCAGATAGTGGCTATCACCGACCTTGGTGGCCTCCTCTTCTCTGTAGCTCTCGTCACCGTGGCACTCCATGCAGCGATTCTCCTTTATGGTGATGGAGTAATCTTTGTGCGGCATCGATGGAGGCTGCTCTTTCCAAGTCCGATAGAAGGGGTCTACATCTTTGTAGATTCTTCGTTTGGCTGGAATTTGAGCATCACTGGCGATACCCAAGTCACCGCGTAGTGAGGTCACAAAGGGGCCTTCCGCAACGGATACCGAGGTGCTACCTAACAGTGCTGCAAATACGGCACCCAACAGGAATAGTACGCTTTTACTCTTTTTCATGGTTCTCTCCTCCCTATACCTTAGTGATCTTGACAGCAGTTTTCTTGTAGTCCGTCTCTTTTGAGAGCGGGTCGGTTGCATCCAGAATCAACTTGTTGACTAGGCGGCGGGCATCGAACCAAGGTACAAAGACCAGTCCTCTAGGTGGCTTGTTACGGCCACGAGTTGCGACACGTCCCTTGATGTTGCCACGGCGTGAGCTGACCTCAGCCACTGCACCATCATAGAGGCCCAGATCCTTGGCATCATCAGGATTCATATAGATCATCGCATCCGGTACCGCCTTATACAGTTCTGGAACACGCTGTGTCATTGAGCCAGAGTGCCAGTGCTCTAGTACGCGGCCGGTACTCATCCAGAGTGGGTAGTCGTTATCTGGAGACTCTGCGGGTGGCTCGTATGGGCAGCAGAAGATATTAGCCTTGCCGTCTGGTTTGCCGTAGAAGTAAACATCACCATCTTCTACCTCAGGGTTGGAGGCTTTTACGTGTGGATCATACCCTTCACGGTAGCGCCATAAGGTCTCCTTACCATCGACTACAGGCCAGCGCATGCCGCGTACCTTGTGGTACTGGCTGTATTCGCCCAGCTCATGCCCCTTCTTTGGTCCTTTCAAACCAAAGATACGGTACTCCTCGTAGAGCCCCTTCTGTGGGTAGAAGCCAAAGTCGAACGCCTCGTCATTGTCATGTCCTGGCTCTAGGTCACCCATGCCGTACTTGTTGACCTGTCCATTGGCGAACAGTACATCAAACAGGGTCTTGCCTTTGTGCTCGGGCATCTTCGCCAGCAGCTCATCGGTCCACGCCTCTTCGGTGGTAAAGTGCTTGGAGAACTCCATCAACTGCCACAGATCAGATTTGGAGCCATCAGGTGCAGGCACCTGTTGACGCCATGCCTGAGAACGACGCTCTGCATTACCGTAGACACCCTCCTTCTCAATCCACATTGCGGTAGGCAGGATCAGATCCGAGGCCATTGCAGTAACGGTTGGGTAGGGGTCAGAAGTAACGATGAAGTTCTTCGGGTTACGGTAACCGGGCAGGGTCTCCTCATTCAGATTGGGAGCCGCCTGTACGTTGTTGTTACACATTACCCAGTAGGCGTTGAGCTTGCCATCTTTTAATTTACGGTTCTGCAATACAGCGTGATAACCGGGCTTGGCAGGAATGGTTCCCTCAGGAATTTTCCAAGTCTTCTCGGCAAAGTCACGGTGTGGCTTCTTCATTACCACCAAATCTGCAGGCAGACGGTGTGCAAAGGTACCAACCTCACGCGCTGTACCACAGGCAGAAGGCTGACCAGTCAGAGAGAATGGGCTGTTGCCTGGCTCAGAAATTTTACCAGTCAACAGGTGCAGGTTGTACATTAGGTGGTTCATCCATACACCACGAACGTGCTGGTTGGTACCCATGGTCCAGAGAGACATTACCTTCTTGTCTGGATCGGCATAAACCTTCGCCAACTTGACTAAGTTCTCTTCTGGTACACCAGACATTCTGGAGACTTTCTCCAAAGTGTAGTCTGCAACAAATGCTTTATAGGCCTCGAAGGTCATTGGCTTGGAGCCAACCTGTGCCTTACGTGGAGAGCTGTTTTTTGCATTCTTCTCACGAGGGTCTTCAGGGCGTAGACCGTAACCGATATCGACGTTGGCGAGACGGATGTTGGTGTGCTTCTTCACAAAGTCATGATCGACTGCATCATTCTGGATGATATAGTTGGCGATATAGTTGCCAATCGCCAGATCGGTCTGTGGCTCGAAGATCATTGTGTTGTCTGCGAGGTCACAGCTACGATGTGTATAAGTAGAGAGCACATGGACCGAAGCGTTAGGCTTGGTCAGGCGGGTATCCGTGATACGTGACCAGAGAATAGGGTGGTTCTCGGCCATGTTAGAACCCCAAAGCACAAAGTTCTCACCATGTTCGAAGTCATCATAACAACCCATGGGCTCATCTGAACCGAAGGTACGCATAAAGGCACCTACTGCAGAGGCCATACAGTGGCGTGCATTGGGGTCGATGTTGTTAGAGCGGAAACCAGCCTTGTAGAGCTTAGAAGCGGCGTAGCCTTCCAGAACGGTCCACTGACCGGAGCCGAACATGCCCACGGTAGATTTGCCGTCACCACGCTTCTTGTCGGCGGCCATGGCTGTTTTCCACTTCTCAGCCATGATTTTGAAGGCGTCTTCCCAGCTGACTGGTGCGAACTCACCGTTCTTATCGTATTTGCCATTGGTTTGGCGCAGTAGTGGGGTATCGAGACGATCCTTTCCGTACATAATCTTGGAGAGGAAGTAGCCCTTGATGCAGTTCAATCCACGGTTGACCGGTGCATCTGGATCACCCTGTGTGGCAACCACACGCCCATCACGGGTGCCGACCAGTACACTACAGCCAGTACCGCAGAAGCGGCAGGGGGCCTTGTCCCAGCGAATACCATCTTTGTCGTAGCCATCTTTGGCTAGGGTCGTGACAGGAATGCCACTGATACCAACGGCTGCGGCGGTTGCAGCGACTGCATTTGACTTAATAAAGTCCCTTCTAGAGATTCCCATAGACTAATGACTCCTCAATTGTTTTAGTTGTATAAAATTGTGTGGTGCACAATTTAGGGGAATAGAAGGTTTTTTATTTTTTCCCTCAATTCCCCAGCTCCTCATCCTCAATAACCGACTGTAAGTGTTGGTTATTGATGTATAAATTAACATATAGAATGTGATCAGGTTTATCGCATGAATAGACAATCTGAGTCAATGACTATTTGTGAAAATAGTTGATGTGTATCAACAGGGTGTAATTACTCTATAGAGCTATATGGGGCTGAGAGGGGGGGAATAGGGGCAAAAAAAATCCCCTTGCCCATCCGTGGACAAAAGGACATTGTGTGTATGACACACACCTCCTCCCTTGGGTGCAGATCCATCTACACGGCTCCTTCCCCCAGTGATTCTCTTTTTGTAGAGTTAAGGAAAGCCTGAACAAGTCCTCGAGAATTTCCTTGAATGATGAGATCATAGAATCACGCCAAGCAACGAGCCCTACAATGCAGCAAATCAGCTTCACAGACGCCGAATTCACCACCAAGAAGCGTAAA
>Ga0209559_1000231_pt1 | contig 45025 bp, 40 predicted proteins | sample SaaInlV_110m_DNA_FD_184677 | JGI IMG/M metagenome (GOLD analysis project Ga0209559, IMG submission 184677) | Marine microbial communities from expanding oxygen minimum zones in the Saanich Inlet - Saanich Inlet SI074_LV_165m_DNA (SPAdes) (version 2) | ecosystem: Environmental > Aquatic > Marine...
TTTTTTAAGTCTTAAATACAAGTTATGAAACTTTAAAAATATAATTAATTTTTATTTTTTTCAAAGTGAACCCTATTGTATAAATTCTTAAAAAATAACCCTCATGTTTAGTCAGTTATTGTTCATTGTACTACGATTTATTTTAAATAAGTTGTTTTAAATCAATATTTTACAGAATATTATAATATTCTTATATATAAGGAAATTTCATAGTATGAATAAACTTAGAAATACACGTAAATTAATGGCTTGAGTAAAAATAGTTTTTAATGTTAAAACAAAGGCTTATGCCAGCCTTGAAATTTTTTCAGTTTCTGAGTATAATTGCTCCTTTTTGCATTCAAGGAAATTCAATATGCCATCACGCAGAGATCTCGCAAACGCAATTCGTGCTTTAAGCATGGACGCAGTCCAAAAAGCAAATTCAGGCCACCCGGGCGCACCAATGGGTATGGCAGATATTGCTGAAGTACTTTGGAACGATCACATGAAATACAATCCAACTAGCTCTAATTGGGCTGATCGCGATCGTTTTGTTTTGTCAAATGGCCATGGTTCAATGTTGATGTACTCATTGTTACATTTAACTGGCTTCGAGTTAAGCATGGACGATATTAAAGATTTCCGTCAATTACACGCTAAAACTGCTGGTCACCCTGAGTATGGTTATGCAGAGGGTATTGAAACAACAACGGGTCCATTAGGACAAGGTATCACTAACGCTGTTGGTATGGCAATTGCTGAGCGCACATTAGGCGCACAATTCAACAAGCCGGGCCACACAATTGTTGATCACAACACTTACGTATTTATGGGTGATGGTTGTTTAATGGAAGGCTTGTCACATGAATCATGTGCAATGGCTGGTACATTAGGCCTAGGTAAATTAATCGCATTTTGGGATGACAATGATATTTCAATTGACGGCCATATTGGTGATTGGATGGAAAAAGGCGTTCCAGGACGTTTCAATTCATACGATTGGCATGTTGTTGCAGTTGATGGCCATGATGCAGATGCAATCAGTAAGGCGATTACAGAAGCTAAAGCGATTACAGATAAGCCTTCATTAATCTGTTGTAAGACAGTTATCGGTTTTGGTTCACCAAACTTATGTGGCACACATGATTGTCACGGCGCACCATTAGGTGATGAAGAAATTGCAGCGACTCGTAAAGAATTAGGCTGGACTTCAGCTCCGTTCGAGATTCCTGCTGACATCTACGAAGGTTGGGATCATAAAGCTCAAGGCGCTACAGATGAAGCGGCTTGGAATGATGCTTTCGCAGCATATAAGGCTGAGTTCCCTGCAGACGCAGCAGAATTTGAGCGTCGTATGGCAGGCACATTGCCAGCAAACTTTGAAATGGAAATGGATAAGTTTATTGCTAAGACTCAAGAAGAAATGCCAAAAATTGCATCTCGTCAAGCGTCACAAAAAGCAATCGAAGCAATGGGTCCATTATTACCAGAGATGTTTGGTGGTTCTGCTGACTTAACTGGCTCTAACCTAACGAATTGGTCAGGCACAGTTAAAGTAAATGCAGACAATGCTGAGGGTAACTACATCTCTTGGGGTGTACGTGAATTCGGTATGGCACACATGATGAACGGAATGGTTCTACATGGTGGTTTTAAAGTTTATGGCGCAACATTCTTCATGTTTATGGAGTTCATGCGTAATGCGTTACGCATGTCTGCATTGATGAAAATTGGTACGATTTATGTTTACACGCATGACTCAATCGGTTTGGGTGAAGACGGTCCAACGCATCAGCCAGTTGAGCAATTAGCAACAATGCGTGTTATTCCTAATTTTGAAACATGGAGAGGTTGTGATGCAACTGAATCTGCTGTTTCATGGAAGGAGGCAATTGTACGAGCAGATGGCCCGACTGCATTAGTATTCTCACGTCAAGCGCTAGCGCCAAACGAGAGAACGGCTGAGCAAGTGGCTAACATTGCAAAAGGTGGTTACGTATTAAAAGACTGCGCTGGCACGCCAGACGTTGTGTTGATTGCAACAGGATCTGAAGTGGGCTTAGCAGTTGAATCCGCAGCGGCATCAGGCAAAAATGTTCGTGTGGTTTCAATGCCTTGTCCTGAAAGATTTGACAAGCAAAGCGATGAGTACAGAGAAAGCGTTCTTCCAACAAGTGTTAAGCGTGTTGCAATTGAAGCGAGTATTGACAACGGTTGGTATAAGTATGTTGGCTTAGAAGGCGCTATCGTTGGCATGAAATCATTTGGTGAATCTGCACCAGCAGATCAATTATTTAAAGAATTTGGCTTCACAGTAGAGAATGTTGTAAACACTATTGATGGGCTTTTTAAAGACGGCTGTTGTGGCAGTTGTTCTTAATTTATTAAACAAGTAAAAGGAGTAGAAAGATGGCAATAAAAGTAGGTATTAACGGTTTTGGTCGTATTGGTCGCATGGCATTTCGTGCAATTAAAAAGGACTTCCCAGAATTAGAAGTAGTCGGTATTAACGACTTATTGGAAAATGATTACTTAGCATACATGCTTAAGTACGATACAGCACAAGGTCGTTTTGACGGTGAAGTAGCGGTTGAAGGCGATAACTTTATTATTGATGGCAAGAAAGTACGTCTTTCTGCTGAGCGCAACCCTGCAGACCTTAAGTGGGACGAAGTTGGTGCAGAAATCGTTATCGATTGTACTGGTTTCTTCTTAACTGAAGAATCTTGTCAAGCTCACATTGATGCTGGCGCTAAGAAAGTTGTTCAATCAGCACCTTCTAAAGACGGTACACCTATGTTTGTATACGGTGTTAACCACTCTGAGTACGCTGGTCAAGCAATCGTTTCTGCTGCATCATGTACAACTAACTGTCTTGCACCAATTGCGAAAGTTATCGATGATAACTGGGGCTTAAAGCGTGGCCTTATGACGACGGTTCACGCATCTACTGCAACTCAGAAAACTGTTGACGGTCCTTCAATGAAAGACTGGAGAGGTGGACGTGCAGTGTTTGAAAACATTATTCCTTCATCAACGGGTGCTGCTAAGGCAGTAGGCGTTGTATTACCAGAGCTTAACGGCAAACTAACTGGTATGGCTTTCCGTATTCCTTCAGTTGACGTTTCAGTAGTTGACTTAACATGTGAGCTTGATAAGCCTGCAACATACGAAGAAATTTGTGCAGCAATGAAAGAAGCTTCTGAAGGTGCAATGAAAGGTACATTAGGCTACACAGAAGAGTCTGTAGTATCTTCTGACTTCCGTGGTATTAGCCAATCTTCAATCTTTGATGCTGGCGCTGGTATTGCACTTGACGATACATTTGTTAAGGTAGTATCTTGGTACGATAACGAGTATGGTTACACATGTAACATGCTTCGTTTAGTTGAGCACATCGCTTAATAATTAAAAATGATGGCTCCGTTTATCGAGCCGTCTTTTTAACTATGCCAGATTTAATTATCAAAGACTCTCAGCTTAGTGTTGAAGAAGTTATTGAAAAATTGAAAGAAGCCGTTCCAAACAATAAGTTTGGAATTTTGCATTCTTACGATATTAAACAAACACTAGCCGGAAAAGGCCAGACATTAGAAGAAGAATGTCACGTGTTTGAAATTTGCAACCCTGTGGTAGCAAAAAATATCCTCGAGAAGGATATGAATTTGGCAAGTGTTTTACCTTGTCGAATTTCGGTATATACACTGGATGGCGCCACCAAAGTTGGAATGGCGTCACCCTCTAAACATATTGCTCAACTAACCAGTGAAGATGTATCTTCATTGATAGAACCTGTTGAGCAAGCACTGATCAATATTATTGATCAGTCAATTGCATAAACAAGTAGGAGAAAATAATGTCAGTTATCAATTTATCAGATCTAGATCTTAGCTCTAAAAAAGTTTTAATTCGTCAAGACTTAAACGTACCAATCAAAGATGGCGTTGTAACGAGTGATAAGCGTATTAAAGCTTCTGTTCCGACCATTGAAATGGCCATGAAACAAGGCGCTAAAGTATTGCTTATGTCGCATCGTGGTCGCCCAACTGAAGGTGAGTACAGTGATGAATTTACATTACAACCTGTTGCAGATCGTTTAACGGAAATTCTAGGTGTAACAGTGCGCTTAGAAAAGAACTGGTTAGACGGTGTTGAAATGGCTGATGGCGAAGTTGTACTTTGCGAGAATGTACGTTTTAACGAAGGTGAAATGGCCAATGACGACGCTTTATCAAAACGTATGGCGGCGATGTGTGACATCTTTGCTATGGATGCTTTTGGTACGGCACACCGTGCACAAGCCTCTACACATGGCGTGGCTAAGTATGCACCAGTTGCATGTTCTGGTCCATTGCTATCAGGTGAGCTTGAAGCATTAGGAAAGGCACTAGACAATCCTAAGCGTCCAATGGTTGCGATCGTTGGTGGTTCAAAAGTATCAACAAAATTAACTGTTTTAGAATCATTGTCTAAGATTGTTGATCAGTTGGTTGTTGGTGGTGGTATTGCTAATACTTTCATTGCAGCACAAGGCCACAATGTGGGCAAATCACTCTGTGAGGATGACCTTATCCCAACGGCGCAAAAATTAATGCAAGATTGTGAAATCCCCGTGCCAACAGATGTGGTATGTGGCAAAGAATTTTCTGAAACAGCAGCTGCCGAAACTAAAGCTTCAGGTGCAGTAGTTGACGACGACATGATTTTTGATATCGGTCCAGATTCTGCTCAAGAATTAGCAGATATTATGAAAAACGCAGGCACAATTGTATGGAATGGCCCAGTGGGTGTATTTGAGTTTGATCAATTTGAAGGTGGAACAAAAACAATTGCAATGGCGATTGCTGAGTCGGATGCATTTTCAATTGCAGGTGGTGGTGATACACTAGCAGCGGTAGATAAATATGACATTGAAGACAAGGTTAGCTATATCTCAACAGGCGGCGGCGCTTTCTTAGAATTCCTTGAAGGTAAAAAATTACCAGCAGTAGAAATTCTAGAGCAAAGAGCGGCGGAGTAATACTTGATTAGAAGAACTAAAATCTTAGCAACACTGGGTCCGGCAACGGATAGACCTGGTGTATTAGAAAGTATCTTAGAAGCAGGTGTTAATGTTGTCCGTGTTAACTTTTCTCATGGCTCTGAAGCAGAGCATTTGGGCAGAGTTAAGGCGGTTCGTGAATGGGCGCATTCAAACAATACCTATGTTGGTATATTGATGGATCTTCAGGGTCCAAAAATTAGAATCGCTTCTTTTAAAGACGGCATTAAAATTACTCTAAATAATGGTGACAGCTTCGCTCTAGATGCTGATCAGGATGAGTTATCTGGCGATCAAGCGTCAGTTGGTATTGCTTATAAAACACTGCCCCAGGAAGTTAAGCCGGGTAATATTTTAATTCTTGATGATGGCAAGATTGTCTTAGAAGTGAGCAATATCGAGGGCAACAAGATCAACACGATCGTAACCCAAGGTGGTATTTTATCCGACAAGAAAGGCATTAATTTACGTGGCGGTGGTTTGTCTGCGAATGCGCTGACTGAAAAAGATAAAAAAGATATCTTAATTGCGGCCAAAGCTAAAGCTGACTACGTTGCCTTGTCTTTTCCAATTAGCGGTGATGATGTGCGTGAAACTAAAGCTTTGCTGATTCAAGCAGGCTGTGAAGCGGGTGTTATCTCAAAAATTGAACGTGCTGAATCTTTAGTAGAAGAAACTATTGTTGATATCATTAAAGAGTCTGCCGGTATTATGGTTGCTCGTGGTGATTTGGGTGTTGAAATTGGCGATGCGCAATTACCAGCACAGCAAAAACGCTTGATTAAATTAGCACGATCTAACGACCGAATTGTTGTAACTGCTACGCAAATGCTAGAGTCAATGATTGAAAACCCAATTCCAACACGAGCTGAAGTGTTTGACGTGGCGAACGCGGTACTTGATGGTACTGATGCGGTAATGCTTTCAGCAGAAACTGCAGCAGGTGACTATCCTAAAAATTCTGTGGAGACGATGGCAGAGGTTTGTCTTGAGGCTGAAAAAAATCCAATTGCCAAGATGTCACATCATCGATTGAATGAATCATTTGAGTATGTTGATGAAACCATTGCCATGAGTGCTATGTATGCGGCTAATCATTTAGGTGCAACTGTTGTAGCCTCGTTGACAGAGACAGGAAAGACAGCCATGTGGATGTCAAGAATTAGTTCTAATGTTTCAATTTATGCAATGTCTGATAACGTTCAGACCCTGCGCAAAGTTACTTTATATCGTGGCGTATACCCTTGCGGCATTGATAAAGATACCAACACAGAGTGGTCAGAAGTTAATCGAAAAGTTGTCGATACACTGACAAATCGTGGTGTTGTTGAGAGTGGAGATTTGGTAGTATTAACCAAGGGAATGTATAAAGATAAATCAGGCGGAACCAACATGATGAAGATTCTTCGTGTGGGTGATGCTAACTATTAAAAAGCAATAAGAAAAGGAGAAAATATGATAATTTCATTAAGAGAATTACTAGACCACGCTGCAGAGAATAACTACGGTATGCCAGCGTTTAATGTCAACAACATGGAGCAAGTTCATGCAATCATGGAAGCGGCTGATAGAACTAATTCACCCGTTATCATGCAGGGTTCTGCAGGTGCACGAGGTTATGCAGGCGAACCGTTCTTGCGTCATCTAATTATTGCAGCAACAGAGATGTACCCACATATTCCAGTGGTAATGCATCAGGACCATGGTTCAGAGCCAGCAGTATGTTTACGTTCAATCCAGTCAGGTTTTTCATCAGTAATGATGGATGGCTCATTAGAAGCAGATTGTAAAACACCATCTTCATTTGAGTACAATGTAGATGTGACTAAAAATGTCGTTGCAATGGCACATGCTGGTGGTGTATCAGTTGAAGGCGAGTTAGGTTGTCTAGGTTCATTAGAAACGGGTGAAATGGGTGAAGAAGACGGCCATGGCGCTGAAGGTAAATTAGACCTTGATATGCTGTTAACGGGTGTTGAAGAGGCGGCTGATTTTGTTAAAGCAACGAATGTTGATGCACTAGCAATTGCTATTGGTACTTCTCATGGTGCTTACAAATTTACTCAAGAGCCTACAGGCGAAATCTTGCGTATTGATCGCATTAAAGAAATCCATGAGCGTATTCCAGATACTCATTTAGTGATGCATGGTTCATCTTCAGTGCCACAAGATTGGTTGAAGATTATTAACGACTTCGGTGGTGACATGGGTCAAACTTACGGTGTTCCGGTAAGTGAAATTCAAGAAGGTATTAAGAATGGTGTGCGTAAAGTAAACATCGATACTGATTTACGTATGGCATCTACGGGTTCAATTCGTAGGCATTTGGCTGAAAACACAGCTAACTTCGATCCACGTAAATTCTACAGAGAAGCGACTAATGCAATGAGTGATATTGTAGCAGCACGTTTTGAAGCATTTGGTGCTGCAGGTCAAGCTGATAAGATTACAGTGACTTCTTTAGATGAAATGAGTCAAAAGTATGCATCAGGTGAATTAGACGCGCAAATTAAGTAAGCAGTCTAAAGAGCAAGTATCAGAAGGGCTCGTTTATGACGAGCCTTTTTTATTGGCAAGGAAATAGATGAATCAAGAACCACATTATTCAGTCATTGTTATTGGTGGCGGTCATGCAGGCACGGAAGCAGCGCTTGCTTCAGCTCGTATGGGTGTTAACACCTTGTTGATTTCTCATAATATTGAAACGCTGGGGCAAATGAGTTGTAACCCAGCTATTGGTGGCATTGGCAAAGGGCACTTGGTTAAAGAGATTGATGCTATGGGTGGTGCAATGGCTAAGGCAATTGATCAGGCGGGCATTCAATTCCGAACACTTAATGCCTCAAAAGGTCCTGCGGTTCGAGCAACGCGTGCTCAAGCTGATCGAGTATTGTATAAAGCCGCGATTCGTTACGCACTTGAAAATCAAGAAAACTTATCTTTATTTCAACAAGCAGTTGATGATTTGGTGATTGAAAATGATGTGGTCACTGGTGTGGTCACACAAATGGGGCTCACCTTTAAAGCTGATAAAGTTATTCTAACTTCAGGTACTTTTTTGGGCGGTGTTATTCATATTGGTCAGAAAAATTTTCAAGGAGGTCGAGCAGGTGATGCACCTTCTAACCCTTTGTCTAGAAAGTTACGCGAATATGATTTGGGTGTTGGACGTTTAAAAACAGGCACACCTCCAAGGCTAGACGGACGTACGCTGGATTATTCACTTATGCAGGAGCAGCCAGGAGATAGCCCATTGCCAAGCTTCTCTTTTATGGGTAAACCTTCTGATCATCCAGAGCAAATCTCGTGTTTTATTACTCATACAAATGAGCGGGCACATGATTTTATCCGTGCAGGTCTAAAAGACTCGCCAATGTATACAGGCAATATTGAAGGTATTGGACCGCGTTATTGTCCTTCTATTGAAGACAAAGTGGTGAGATTTGAAGAACGTAATTCTCATCAAATTTTTGTTGAACCAGAAGGTTTAACCACGAATGAGGTTTACCCTAATGGCATCTCAACCTCATTACCCTATGAGGTTCAAGTGGATTTTATTCACTCAATCAAAGGCTTTGAAAATGCCCAAATTGTGCGCCCTGGCTATGCCATCGAATATGACTTTTTTGATCCGCGCGGCTTAAAGCAAACCCTTGAAGTTAAGCGTATTGCTAATTTGTATTTTGCGGGTCAAATCAATGGCACCACGGGCTATGAAGAAGCGGCTGCCCAGGGCATGTTGGCTGGTATTAATGCAGCCTGTGCCGTTCAAGGTAAAGAGGCTTGGCTACCAAAGCGTGATGAAAGCTATATTGGTGTGATGGTAGATGATCTTATCACCAAAGGTACGAATGAGCCGTATCGTATGTTTACTTCTCGTGCAGAGTATCGACTGCTTTTGCGAGAGGATAATGCAGATGAGCGCCTTACCCCTGTGGCTAAAAAGTTAGGGTTAATTGGTGAGGATAGATATCAGGCATTCGAGCAGAAATATGAGGCGATTGCTCAAGAAAAACAACGTCTAGAAAGCACCTGGATCCAAGCGAGTGATACACAAGCAGGTGAAGTGCTAGGTCAGAGGCTTAACCATGAATATTCGTTATTAGAGCTACTTAAGCGTCCAAAAGTTAATTACAAAATTTTGAGTCAAATTGATTCTGGCAAGCCTTATTTGGTTGATAAAACTTTAATTGGCGTGGTGGAGAATCAGATTAAATACGCAGGCTATATTAAACGCCAGATGGACGAGATTGAGAAATACCGTAAAAATGAAAATACCATCTTACCAGCTGAGATGGATTACCAGAGTATTCAAGCCTTGTCTGCGGAGGTGCGCCAAAAGCTCACACAGCACCAACCAGAAACTATTGGTCAGGCGAGTCGAATACAAGGGGTTACCCCTGCCTCCATCTCAATTTTATTGGTTTATCTTAAAACTTATAAAAGATCATGACTGATGAAAGCTTGCTCATCGAGGGTGCAAAACAAATGGATATTGATCTTAGCCAGGAGCAAGTATCAAAATTATTAAAATATCTGGCACTCATTATTAAGTGGAATAAAACTTATAATTTGAGCGCTATTCGTCACACTGAAGATGGAATTAAAAAGCATTTGTTAGACAGCCTTTCGGTGGTTTCCTATATCCAGCAAACGCCATTATTGGACGTAGGTTCTGGTGCTGGTTTGCCCGGTATTGTGATTAGTATTATGAAGCCGGAGTTGAGCGTGACCGTATTAGATACGGTTGGCAAAAAATGCCGTTTTATGCAATTTGCCAAAGTTCAGCTGGGTTTAAATAATTTAACGGTGATCAACCAACGTGTTGAGAATTTTCAACCAGAGCAGTGCTTTGGGCAGATTACCTCTAGAGCATTTGCAGAGGTTGAAAAAACCTTAAGTCTAACGCAGCACTTATTGTGTGATAATGGTCATTACTTACTCATGAAGGGAAATCGTTTTGCAGAGGAGGCGCTTGAAAACTTTACAATTCAAGCCCATCAAGTGAGTGTTCCATATGTGTCTGACCATCGATATTTTTTAGAAATACAACCTAATTAAACATGAAAAAAATCTTTTATTATTTATTGGCGTTAATACTTGTTGCGATTATCTCTTTAGTAATCTGGTTTGATACCATTGCTAAAAATGCAGTGGAATCTTATGCGCAAAAATCAGTCGGATCTTCTGTTACGGTTGGTGAATTTAGAAGTGACTGGGATCAATTCCAGGTTAACATTGATTTTATTGAAGTGGCAAACCCGCCCAACTTTGCCAATAAAAACGCCTTTGTTTTAAATCATTTGAGCGCTGCTCTTTCTGAGCAGAGCCAGGACAAGTTAGTGGTATTAGATCAGCTCGAATTTGACGGCTTGTTGTTTACATTAGAGCAAAACAAGGATCAAGTTAATTTGGTTGAGTTGCTTAATCAGTTAAATCGTAAGCCTAAAAATACGCACAAAAACGTTTCCACTGAACATTCTCAAAATCAAAATACTTCTTCTGAGTCTTGTCGAGTGAAAATTAAACAGCTAAATTTTGTTAATACTCAGTTATTCATTGATACCCAGTGGTTCAAAGAGACGGTTGTAGTGCCGAATGTAATGATTACTGATTTTGGCGGAAAAAGCGGAATCCCTTTGGATCAGGTTGGTTCAGAGATTATGAAAGTCGCCTTATCTCGCATTCAGGCTGAGGTTGAGAAAAAAGGTTTAAGACTTAATGAGCAAGAAATTAAAGAAGGTATTAATCGTCGACTACAGGGAAAACTTAATACTCTAACGGACGAATTAGACGGCAAAGCCAAGAATTGGCTAAAAAAATTAGGTCTGTAATATGCATATTGTTGACTCCCATTGCCATATAGACCGTGTAGACTTTGAACAGTTCGGCGGTAGTGTTGAAAGTATGCTGGCGCATGCAAATGACTTATCTGTTAAAGAATTTCTTTGTGTTTGTATCGATTTAGAGCATTTTGATGAGGTTCTTTCATTTGCTAAAAATCATACTCAGATTTACGCCTCTGTGGGTGTGCACCCGACGGAGCAAGAAGGCAAAGACCCAAGTGTTAAAGAGCTATTAGCGTTGGCAGATGACGACAATGTTATTGCCATTGGTGAAACAGGACTGGATTATTTTCATGTCAAACAAGAGTCTGCAGATTGGCAACGTGATCGATTTAGGCGTCATATTGCTGCGTCAAACCAATCTGGTAAGCCGATGATTATTCATACCCGTGAAGCTAAGGCTGACACCATTCAAATCATGACCGAAGAAAAAGCGCAAGCAGGTGTGATGCATTGTTTTTCTGAAGATTGGGCGATGGCCAAAGCGGCACTTGATTTAGGTTTTTATATTTCGTTTTCTGGCATTATTACCTTTAAAAGTGCACAGGCGTTGCGCGAAGTGGCTAAAAAAGTACCAGCAGATCGTCTACTGGTAGAAACAGATTCGCCTTATCTAACCCCAGTGCCTAATAGAGGTAAGCCAAATTCTCCCGCCTACACTTATTATGTGGCTGAAAAGCTGGCCGAAATACGAGGGGTGAGTATTGAAGAAATTGCCAGTACCACCACTGATAATTTTAAACGTTTGTTTTTCTCATAATAATGGCTGTTTCTTTTCAAACTATTGACGAATTTTCTGCAGGCCAGCGCCTGGATAATTTTTTAGTTAAAATTCTTAAAGGTGTGCCCAAGTCGCATATTTATCGTGTGATTCGTAAAGGCGAGGTTCGAGTTAACAAAGGCAGAAAAAAAGCAGACTATAAGCTTCAACAAGAAGATATTGTGCGTATTCCGCCAATTAGCGTAACTGAGAAAAAACCTGCGCATGTTTCAGATAGTCTTAAAAAAATATTGATGGACGCCATTATTTATGAAGACAAGGGTTTGTTGATTATCAATAAGCCAAGTGGTGTGGCTGTTCACAGTGGTAGTGGTGTGGACACGGGTGTTATTGAGGCGCTTAGATCAGTATACAAAGAGCCTATTGAGCTGGTTCATCGTCTAGATCGTGCAACTTCAGGCGTGCTGCTCATTGCTAAAAAGCGTAGCGTGCTTAAAAATCTGCACGAGCAGCTTCATCAACATGAAATGGAAAAGCGCTATACCGCCTTGGTAAAAGGGACGTGGTCAAAAAAACGCCACACCATTGATGCGCCACTTCATCAGAATTCAAGATACGCAGTGGTAGACAGCAAGGGTAAACATTCAGTGAGTCATTTTCAGCCACTTAAAAATTTCACCCAAGAGGATTTTTCCGCTTCATTGGTGGAAGTCACTATCGAGACTGGGCGTACTCATCAAATTCGAGCACATGCAAAATATGCAGAACATGCGATTGCCTGTGATGATAAATATGGCGATAAGGAATTTGATCGACAAGTGAAATTTCGAGGACTTAAGCGTTTGTTTTTGCATGCGCATCAGCTTACCTTTACCAATCCATTAACAGGTGACATTCAAAAAGTGCAAGCTCCTTTATCTGATGAGTTGACACAATTTTTAGCAAAGTTATGAACGCCTATTTTCGTTTAATGCGTCTAGATAAGCCAGTAGGCATTTACCTACTTTTATGGCCAACTTTATGGGCTTTATTTTTGGCCGCAGGTGGCTGGCCATCAATCAAACTGACGGCTATTTTTATTTCAGGGGTTGTATTGATGCGTTCTGCAGGCTGTGTGATTAACGACTATGCTGATCGCAAAATTGATGGATTTATTGAGCGTACTCAAAATCGACCAATCGCCTCAGGAGAAGTTAATGCCGCCGATGCTTTAAAGTTATTTTTTGGCTTGATTGTTGTGGCGTTCATTTTGGTGTTGTTCACTAATACACTCACTGTGCAGTTGGCACTAGTTGCTGCTATTCTGGCCACTTTGTATCCCTTTACCAAGCGTTGGACGCACTTGCCTCAGTTTGTTTTAGGTGTAAGTTTTGCCATGAGCGTGCCTATGGCTTTTGCAGCGACTAATGGTTTTGTGCCAGGTGCTGCTTGGTGGATTTTTTTAGCCACCGTTATTTGGACCGTTATTTATGACACTATGTATGCCATGGCGGATCGAGAAGAAGATCTAAAAATTGGGGTTAAATCCACCGCTGTTTTATTTGCGCAATACGATCGATTGATTCTGGCTGGATTACAAATTGGGCTTATTGTTATCTTATTAAAAATTTCGGAAATTTTTAAACTGGGAATTTTCTACGATTTTTCTTTGTTTTTGAGTGCCTTATTAATGATATATCATCAGTTTTTAATCAAAAATCGGCAAAAAACAGCCTGTTTTAGAGCTTTTTTACATAATAATTACATTGGACTGGTAATTTTTATTGGAATAGCGCTATCGGTTACCCAATCAGCGCTTTAGCGCTAAAAATTTCGCATTTTTTCAAAATATAGTGCCTTAAATACTACTTTTATTGCACTTTTTCATCAAAAATACTTGACATAAGTTAATAAACACTCTAAATTGTTAACAATCCAATCACAAAGATTGGGTTGTTAATATAACTAAAAGGGGAAAACTATGTTTGATACTGCTATAGGTACAATCAAAAAACTAACCGAAGCGGGTATTGCATTAATTGCTTTAGCCATCGTGGTTCAGGTAATCTTCGGTACGGGCGCTCAAGGCGTACCATTTATTGGTGGCGATGTGATCGGCACTATTACAGGCATCGTTGCCAGTCTTGGTTCACACGGACTGGTCGGTTTAGCAGCGGTCGCTGTTATTTATGCTTTATTCACGCGTCGTTAATTTAGCGATATAAACAACTAAAAAAAACCCGCCGTAAGGCGGGTTTTTTTTGTTCCTACTTAACAATATAGGTCCAACTTATGCCTAAAAATTCATGGATAGCATTTCTTGATTTTTCAAAATCCCTAATATTTGGGACGGATAATAATGATTTATTCCCCCCTTTGAAATCCGTTGGTGCTGCTATTGGATTCATGCCCATATTTTCAAATAATTTAATGGCTCTTGGCATGTGTGATGACGAAGTTACTAGTATAAATGGCTTGTTGCCAATAATTGATTTAGCAAACACAGCCTCTTCTTGAGTGTCTCTTGGGGCGCCATTAATGATCAAGCTATCATTGGAGATGCTTACTATTCTAGCAATTTTCGCATTCATCTCAGCATTAGACGTGAAATTACCCGGCCCTGCATATCCAGTAAAAATAAGCTTTAAGTTGGCTTTATCGATTTGTTTAAAAATGCTAATACCTTCAATGGTCCTTTTAAGGCTAGCATTACCAATTTGACTTGATAAAGGTTGGTTCTGATTATCATAATGACCACCGCCAAGTACGTGAATATATTCAATGTTCTTATTACTGTATCTATATTGTGGATACACACTCTCTAATGGTTTAATTAGATTGTTAGCTATTGGTGGATAGCTTAATAGTAATAGCAGAGATATAGAAAAACTTAAAAAAAGTTTAGCTTTTGTATAGCTAGATTTATATAAAAAATATAAACCAATAATGGCTAATGTTAGAATTAATCCTAAAGGCTCAACAAAAAAAGCAATTACCTTCTTTGTTAAAAATAAAACCTCCATTAGGATTTTATTAAATCCCTCTTAATAACTCATTAATACTTGTTTTAGAGCGAGTTTTGGCATCTACTTGTTTAACGATAACTGCACAGTAAAGTGAGTATGAGCCATCTTTAGAAGGCAGGTTGCCAGAAACCACAACTGAGCCTGCAGGGATTCTACCGTAAGTGACTTCACCAGTTTCACGATTAAAGATCTTAGTAGATTGACCAATGTAAACACCCATTGAAATAACAGAGCCTTCTTCAACAATCACACCTTCAACAACTTCTGATCGAGCGCCAATAAAACAATTATCTTCAATAATTGTTGGACTAGCTTGCAATGGCTCCAAAACACCACCAATGCCAACACCACCTGATAGGTGAACATTTTTACCAATTTGTGCACATGAGCCAACTGTTGCCCAAGTATCAACCATAGTGCCAGAATCAACGTAAGCACCAATGTTGACATATGATGGCATAAGTACTGTATCTTGAGCAACGTATGAACCACGACGTGCACTTGCAGGCGGTACAACTCGAACGCCAGTTGCTTTAAATTCTTCAGGTGTCATGTCGGCAAATTTAGAAGGTACTTTGTCGTAATATTGAGTAAAGCCACCTTGCATAGGTACGTTGTCTGCAATTCTAAAAGATAGTAATACGGCTTTTTTAAGCCACTCGTTGACAACCCAGTCGCCAACTGCTTGTTGCTCGGCAACGCGAGCTTCGCCAGAATCAAGCATACGAATTGCCTCGTTAACAGCTTGTTTAACTTCAGGTGTTGCAGTTTGTGGATTGATGTTTGCTCTATCTTCAAAAGCAGCTTCGATAATCTCTTTCATGGTAATTTTGGTCGTAAAAAATTGGACATTATATCAGATACGTAATTTTAATAGGTACTAGGCAGTTTTCTGAACTTTATTTGATTTCAATCAAGAAAAAAAATAAGAAAAATGTTATGATATCAGCGTTGTTTTAAACCGTAAAAAAGGCTGCCATGAGTGATAACAAAATCCAACTTGAAACTTTGTATGAAGAGGGAGATCTTTGGGTACAAAACCTTGGTGATGAAACGATTCATGCCAAACGAATGGGTGGAAAATTTAGAAATTTTAAATGGCTAGCTATTATTTTTTGGACCCCTTTTTTCATTGGCCCTTATCTTACTTGGAATGACAAACAAGCCATCTTGTTTGATATGGAAAATAGACAATATCACTTATTTGATATTACTATTTTTCCACAAGATATTTGGATGCTAACGATGGTGCTGCTTTTTTTAGCGATATTATTGGCAGCCATGACCACTGTGCTTGGTCGAGTTTTTTGCGGTTATTTTTGTTTCCAAACAATCTGGACTGATATTTTTACCTGGGTAGAGACTAAGGTAGAAGGCGCGCCAATTAAGCGTCGTAAGCTAGATAAAGAATCAATCAGCTTTTCCAAGATAAGAAAGAAAGTTATTAAGCATGCTATTTGGATGTCTATTGCCTTATTTTCCGGCATAACTTGGATGCTGTATTTTGGTGTTAGCTGGGCAGATTATTTTAATGCTGATATCACTACAATGACATTAACAATCACCATTACTATTGCTTCAGGTGCGTATATTTTTGCCGGCTTTATGCGTGAGCAAACTTGTATGTGGGTTTGTCCATATGCACGTATTCAAGGTGCGATGGTTGACAATCAAAGCATTATGCCAACTTATGATTATTATCGCGGTGAAAACCGTGGCAAGCTCAAAAAAGGTAAATTTGTTGAGGGTAATGGCGATTGCATTGATTGTAATCAATGTGTGGCTGTTTGCCCAACAGGGGTTGATATTCGTAAAGGCCAAGAATACGGCTGTATTACTTGCGGATTGTGTATTGATGCATGTGACGTGGTGATGGAAAAAGTGGGTAGGCCAAAGGGTTTAATCCGTTATACCTCTTTAGCCGAGATGGAATTTAAACAGGCGCCTAAGCCTCTGTATAAAAGGTTTAGGGTTATTGTCTATGGTTCAATTTTGGTCATCGCTTTATCAATACTGGCTTATGGTATGAGTACACTAGCCTCAATGGATCTAAAGGTTTTGCACGATAGGCAGCCATTATTTGTGCAGTTATCAGACGGCTCTATTCGTAATAAGTACGAGCTTAAGGTTATGAACAAAACCGATAAAGATATGCAGGTTGCGATTAGTTTTAAGAGTCCGATCAAAGGGTTGACATCTAAAGAGACACTAGGCTCAGTAATGATCCCCACGGGTAATGTGAAATCTATTTTTGTGTATTTGTCTGCTTATGAAAATAATGTGGGTGATGATTACAAGGTAACTTTTGTGGTTAAAGGTGTTCAATCTACATTAGAATATGACACTTCATTTTTCACCCCGAGAAGCATGCGATGAGTGTACAAAAATCCCCTGTAATGATGCTAATGTTGGTTTTGTTTATTGCCCTAGTTGGCGCGACAGTTTGGCGTATTATCACCGCCCTAGAAACCCACCCAGGCATGGTGGTGGCTGATGCATATGAGACAGGACAGCGTTATGGAAAAACCTTGGAAAATCGCAACAAGTTAGTTGAGCAGGGTTGGAAGTTAGAGTTGGCCTTGCCTGAAAAAATTACTCATGGCGTTAAACAGGTCTATCGAGCGGTTAGCACCAAGCAAGATAAGCGCCTTAACAAGGCTGATGCGACTGCTTATTTTTATCGACCACTAGAGATGAAACATGATTTTTCAATGCCAATGTCAAAGACTAACGATGGCGCTTATCAACTAGAAGTGATTTTGCCACTCAAGGGTCGTTGGGATTTGTTGGTTGAGATTTCTAAAGGTGATTTTTTGCAACAAAACTCTGCCAGGATGTTCGCTCAATAAAACAAGTTTTAGCTTTGGCTGGAGTTAGAAATTAGCCAGTTACCCTAGTCTTCATGACAGTGATTATGATGATGCTCATAAGTGGCCATCAAATCATCCATTTGATCGGCAAATAAATCATTAAATTGAGAATCTTTTAAAATGGATTCTGGCTGCCCCATACAACAAATATGATGATATAGGCACAATACTTGAGTTGATTCTTTCATAACTCGGTGCAAGTCATGCGACACCATTAGCACTGCACACCCCTGCTGTTGGTGAATATCTTGAATGAGCTTGTACAGATGCATTTGGCCGTTGACATCTAAATTCTGAGCGGGCTCATCAAGAATAAGAACATTGGGCTTTGCCAGCAAAGCTCTTGCTAGCAACACGCGCTGCATCTCTCCACCTGATAAACGCTTTAATTCACTCTTGAGAATTGATTCGATACCCGTTAGCTTAGCTGTATCTTCTAAAAATTGAGCTGATACTTTTTGATTAAGTTGTAAAAACCCAGTGACAGTAATTGGGATAAATTCATTGGGTATGAATTTTTGTGGTGTATAGCCTAGGCGAATTTTGGCCGATTTTTTAACGTGGCCCGTATCTGGCTTAATCAAGCCCAATAAGATTTTAATCAAAGAGCTTTTGCCGGCGCCATTTGGGCCGATTAGGGTGATAAATTCACCCGCTTTAAGCTCAAAACTTACCTGGTCTAGAACCTTTTTTCCATGATGGCTTAGGCTGACTTGGTCAACATGAATGAGTGCTTCTGACATAGGGCTAAAAATTACTAAAGTAATGTTATTTTACAACTTAAGCGACGGGTAAAAATTGGTAAAATTGGGCGCATGTCACATAAGCTTATACTACTAGACGGTTCGGCGTTTTTATTCCGCGCTTACTTTTCCACCTTAAAACAAAACTTGAGCAACCAAGAGGGCTTCCCAACGGGTGCTATGTTTGGCGTGGTGAATGCCGTTAAACGTTTGCAAAGACAATACCCTGAGGCCAAGTTGATTGCTATTTTTGATGCCAAGGGTAAGAACTTTCGTCATGAAATCTACCCAGAATATAAGGCACATAGGAAACCGGCAGACGAGGAATTGGTGATACAAATCGAACCTCTGTATGAAATCATTCGCGCCATGGGTTTTCATTTTATGTGTGTTCCTGGTGTGGAGGCTGATGATGTCATTGCAACGTTGAGTCGGTGTGCTGATCAGAACAATATAAAAACCATTATTGCTAGTGGCGACAAAGATTTAATGCAGCTTGTGAGTGATAACATCTCCCAGCTAGATATGACGGGAAGCACTTATAATCGTGATGGCGTGATTGAGAAAATGGGGGTTACACCCGAGAAAATTCTTGATTTATTAGCGCTCACTGGCGACAGTGCGGATAACATTCCAGGGGTGCCGAGTGTTGGGCCAAAAACAGCCATCAAATGGCTTCAGTCTTATCAAGATATTGAAGGTATTAAAAAGCATGCGCATGAAATTAAAGGTAAAGTGGGTGAAAAGCTGCGAGATAATTTTGACCTTTTAGACTTGTCGCACCGACTAGTGAGTTTGAAATTTGATGTGGATTTACCTTGTAATATTCTGGACAATGAGCCCGGACAAGATGGCACAAAATTAGCCGAGCTATACCAGCGCTATGGATTTTCTATGTGGCATAAGCAGCTTGGTGAGGTGTCCATCTCTTCTGTTAATGAAACTATTGAGCAGCCTCTTGAGGTCTCTAAACCCGCACAAAGTCTACTAGAAGGATATTCACAAACCACAGTTTTAGATCAAGTGGTATTTGAAAAGATGCTTGAACGCCTTGGACATTGCTCAAACTTCGTGCTTGATTTAGAGACCGACTCATTGGACTACATGAATGCAAAAATTGTAGGCTGGGTATTCTTAATTGAACGTGATAGTTTTTATATTCCGGTTGCACACGACTATTTAGATGCACCAAAACAGCTTGATTTTTCGAGCGTAATACAGGCGCTTAAACCTATCTTGGAGAATGCAGCTATTGGAAAAGTGGGGCAAAACCTTAAATATGATGCACATGTTTTAGCCAATTATAAAATTGATCTAAACGGCATTACCGACGACACTATGGTGAAGTCATATGTGCTTAACTCAGTGGCGACACGCCATAACATGGACGATCTATCTGAGCATTATCTTAATCATCAAACCATTACATTTTCTGAGGTTGCCGGTAAGGGCAAGAAGCAAATTACCTTTAACCAAGTCTCACTTGAAGTTGCCAGCCCTTATGCTTGCGAAGATGTGATTGTAACTGATTTGTTAAATCAGGTGCTGGACGAGCAAATTGCCCAATATCCTAAATTGGTCAAGCTATATCAGCGTATTGAGCTGCCGATGGTGAGGGTTTTGCTAAATATTGAGCGCAATGGTGTTGAGCTAGATGCCAATTCATTGGGCATGCAACAAATAGAGGTTAAATCGCAGATGGAAAGTCTTCAAGCGCAAGCTTATGAGCTGGCAGGCGAAGAGTTTAATTTAGAATCACCTAAACAAATTCAGCAAATTTTATTTTCTGAGGACGGTCTGGGCTTGGTACCGAAGAAAAAAACTCCAAAAGGGGCGCCATCTACAAATGAAGAGGCGTTAAAGTTGTTAGACCATCCTTTGGTTGATTTGATTTTGAGCTATCGAACACTGACCAAGCTTAATTCAACTTATTTAGAGGCATTGCCTAAGCAAATTGACCTGCACACTAAGCGTTTGCATACTTCTTATCATCAGGCAGTTACGGCGACAGGGCGCTTGTCTTCATCAAACCCAAATCTGCAAAATATTCCAATTCGATCTGAGCTTGGTGCGCGTATTCGTGGGGCTTTTATTGCTAGCAAAGATCGGGTGATTATTGCTGCAGATTATTCGCAAATTGAGCTTAGAATTATGGCGCATATCTCCCAAGATGCCAATTTACTCAATGCCTTTAAGAATGATCAAGATGTGCATAGTGCAACCGCCTCCACCATGTTTCAGGTGGCCATTGATGAGGTGACCAAAGAGCAGAGACGTCGAGCAAAGGCGATTAATTTTGGCTTGATTTATGGCATGAGTGCTTTTGGCCTAGCTAAGCAAATTGATGTGTCACGTACAGAGGCTAAAGAGTATATTGACGCCTATTTTGAGAATTATCCAGGTGTGGCTCAATATATGGAAGATACTCGAGAGTCTGCCAAAATCCAGGGTTATGTTGAAACAGTGATGGGCAGAAGGCTTTACTTGCCACAAATTAATGCTAAAAATAAAATGTTACAACAGCATGCACTTAGAACAGCTATTAATGCACCTATGCAAGGGTCAAGTGCTGATATTATCAAGAAAGCCATGCTTGATGTGCACGACTGGATTGGCTCAAATAATGACGACATTAAAATGATTATGCAAGTCCACGATGAGTTGGTTTTCGAAGTGAAAGCCGATCGAGTAGATGAGTTTACTCATAAAATACAAGACTTAATGGAGAATGCTTACTTGCTTGATATTCCACTGAAGGTGGACGTGGGCACGGGCAGCTCTTGGCAAGAAGCACACTAATTAAAAAAAAGATAAATAAACAGGTTTGATATGAAACAACAATTACAGCAACTATTAACCCAAGCATTGCAATCATTGATTGATGAGGGTGTTTTAGAAAGTGCGCCAAGTGAGATTCGACTGGATCATTCTAAAGATAAAACTCAGGGAGATTTTGCTTCAAATATTGCCATGGTATTGTCCAAACAAGCCAAGTGTGCGCCGAAGGTTTTGGCTGAAAAAATTGTCGATAAGCTTGTTAACGCCAGTGAAATTGACAAGGTTGAGATTGCTGGACCTGGATTTATTAATTTCTTTATGTCTCAAGGTTCAAATAACCAGGTGCTAGATGATATTTTTACCCAGGGCGATGATTTTGGCCTGTCTAAAGTCGGCCATGGCCAGCGCATTTTATTGGAATTTGTTTCCGCTAATCCGACTGGCCCGTTGCATGTAGGTCATGGTCGGGGTGCAGCTTACGGTGCCACGGTGTCAAACTTGTTGCGCGCTGTTGGATTTAGTGTGGATAACGAATATTACGTGAATGATGCTGGACGACAAATGGACATCTTGGCAACCTCGGTTTATTTGCGTTTTTGTCAGGTTGAGGTGTTTCCTGACAATGGTTACAAAGGCGATTATATTGCCGATATTGCTAAGCAAATTAGTGGTGTGGAAAAGTATGATATTGCCAAAGATGTTTGTAAGGATGAGAAAGATGGTGGCGATAAGGAGAAGCACATTGATGCACTGATTGCCAACTGTAAGAAGATGCTTGGCGAGGACTATCAACATATATTTAGATTGGCGATTGACAGTATTTTGGGCGGAATAAAAGAGGATTTATCTGAGTTTGGTATTGAATATCAGCAGTGGTTTTCAGAACAGTCTTTGGTTGATTCTGGTTTATCTAAAAAAACTGTAGACGCCTTGCAAGAGTCGGGACACATTTATGAAAAAGATGGCGCTTTGTGGTTTAAAACCACAGATTTTGGCGATGATTTGGATCGTGTAGTGGTGCGAGATAATGGCATTCATACGTACTTCGCTTCTGATATCGCCTACCATCTAGAAAAATTTGAGCGCGGCTATGACAAAATTATTAACATTTGGGGTTCGGATCATCACGGCTATATCGCCAGAGTTAAGGCTTCTATTAGCGCACTAGGGCACAACCCTGATAAGTTAGAAATTTTGCTGGTGCAATTTGCTAATTTGTATCGTGGCGGCGAAAAAGTGGCCATGTCAACACGTAGCGGTTCGTTTGTAACATTAGAAGAGTTACGCCATGAAGTGGGTAATGACGCAGCGCGTTTTTTCTATATTTTAAGAAAATCAGAGCAGCACATGGATTTTGATCTTGATTTGGCCAAGTCCAAAACTAATGAAAATCCAGTATTTTATATTCAATACGCCCACGCTCGCATTTGCTCAGTACTTAAGCAAGCACAATCAATGGATGACGCTGATGCCGAACTATCAAAATTAACAAGTGACACCGAGATTGCTTTAATTAAAGAATTAAATCGTTATAAAGATGTCTTACAGGCAAGTGCACTGAATTATGAGCCTCATGTTTTGGCTTATTATTTACGAGATCTGGCCGGTGAATTCCATAGTTATTACAACAATAGTGAGTTTTTGGTGGATGATGCTGTATTGCGATCCACTAGATTGTTGTTAATCAAAGCGGTGAAGCAAGTGCTGACTAACGGGCTGGGTATTTTGGGCGTTAGTGCACCTGACTCTATGTAGGCTGAGATAGGCTTTGAGTATGGATGACCAAGCGCAAAGATCTCAAGCTCTAGATGTCACACGTTCTTTCCTGATTCAGGCGCCAGCAGGCTCGGGAAAAACTGAGTTGCTGACACAGCGTTATTTACAACTCTTGTCTGTTAGCGACTCTCCAGAGAGTGTTTTGGCAATGACCTTTACAAAAAAAGCAGTAAGCGAGCTAAAGGCGAGAGTTATTGGCGCACTTAAATTAGCCTCGGGCGCGCGTCCAGAGCAGGTGCACAAGCAGATAACCTATGATTTGGCGGTGGCTGTGTTAGCGCAATCAAGCGCACATGGCTGGGATTTAATTAACATGCCACAACGACTCAAAATCTCAACTATTGACGGCTTGTCTAATCTCATTACCAATCGATACCCGCAGCCAGGAACTTGGGTCAATAAACAAATTATTACCCAAGTTTGGCAACAAGATGATTTCTATCTGCAAGCAGCCAAGCAAACTTTATTAAGTATAGACTCTAAGGAGTTTGGCACGTGTGTACGTAGCACGCTGTTATATCTTGATAATCATGTGAATCGTTTTTATCAGTTAGTTACCTCTATGCTGAAAAAACGTGATCAGTGGTTAAACAAGCTCTATTTGCAAAATACGCTAAATATTAAAAATTTAGAAAATTCTGCAGCAGCTATTATTGATCGCCATTTAGGGCAGTTATCAACACAGATCAAGCCATATTTTGACGCTCAGTTTTTCGCAGCATTGAGTGATAACACGCAAGCAGAAGTGGCTGGCATTGACCAGCTGCCAGCTGCGAGTGTTAATGACTTAACCCAATGGAAAAATCTGGCCAATGTGTGTCTTACTGCTACAGGCGACTGGCGTAAAAAACTCACCAAGGCTAATGGCTTTCCGCCAGAGCTAAAAGCTCAAAAGCAAACAGTGCTCGATACACTGGCTGAGCTGGCAGGCAAGCCAACCTTGCAAGCACTACTGCGTGATGTTAATAAGTTGCCAGATGTAAATTTTGATGACATGCAAATTCAAGCACTGGATGATATTGCCCAAGTCTTAAAAATTGCAGTTGCCCAATTGAACATTTTGTTTAATGAACAGCAAGCGACTGACTTTATTCAGGTGGCACTTGATGCTGATCAGGCGCTAAGTGAACATGAAACAAGTGATATCGCTTTATTTTTAGATTACAAGATTCAGCACCTATTGATTGATGAATTTCAAGATACTTCCAGTACGCAGTTTGCACTGATTGAAAAGTTGATTGTAAATTGGCAGGCAGATGATGGCAAAACCTTGTTTTTGGTGGGCGACCCCATGCAATCGATTTATCTATTTAGACAATCTCAAGTGGGATTGTTTTTGCAAGTGCGCGCCCAAGGTATTGCCAACATTAAGCCACAATTTTTACAACTAACGACTAATTTTCGCTCATCAAGGGCGGTGGTTGAGGCTAATAATGAGATTTTCTCCAAAATATTTCCTCAACAACAAGATGCGTATTTAGGCGCTATTTGTTACTCGCCATCCATTGCTGCTAATCAGAATAATGACCAGGCAATTCAGATGTATCCTTGTGCTTATCAAGAAGATGAGCGCGAGGCGCAAATTGTCCTGGACATTGTTCAAAAAAATCCTGATAAACGGATTGCAATTTTGGTTAGAAGTCGATCTCATCTAAAATATATTGTGCCCAATTTAAAGCAGGCGGGGGTTGAGTTTGAGTCGCTTAAAACCACACCACTTAAAGAAGAATTGTTCACTAAGGATTTGTTAATTCTTACACGTTCTTTACTACACTTGGGCGACAAAACAGCCTGGCTTAGCTTGTTACGAGCACCTTGGTGCGGACTACTTTTGCAAGATTTGCTGGTGTTATCTCAACATGATGAGCAAATTGTCTTGGATCTCATTGGAAGTCAAGAGGTATTAAAAAACATGAGTGCAGATGGCGTAAAGCGTGCACAGCACGTTGCTGATGCTTTGAATCAGGTTGTTTATCAGCGAGCAAGATTTAGCTTTGTGCAGATGCTTGAATTTGCGCTTTATCAGTTAATGCCAAAGCTGAGTTTGTCGGTTAAAGAGCTAATGATTAAAGATCAGTTTATGAAAATTATTCATGAGTGTGAGTCGCAACAAAAACTTAATATGGCCACCATTAGCCAAATGTTAGCAGAGCTGTATGCGCCTAGTTCTAGTGCTCGTGTTCAGCTGATGACCATTCATGAGTCTAAAGGCCTGGAGTTTGATTGGGTTATTATGCCTGGATTAGGAAAATCTTCAAAGAGCAATCAATCACCGATTATTCATCTGCAAGAATCTGCTGACCAATCTTTACTATTGGCACCAATGAAATCTTATGAACAGTCCAAGGAAAGTGCAACGTACGACTACCTAAAGCATGTTGAATCTCAGCAAAATAAAAACGAAACCCTGCGCCTGCTGTACGTTGCGATGACGCGCGCTAAGCAGGCTGTTCATTTGCTAGGTACTTTGAACAACGCCAATAAGGCGGGCAAAAATACCTTGCTGGCCTTGCTAGCTTCAAAATTTCAGTCGCAGTTTGATCAAGTTAGCCCAACCATTATTGCGGATGAGCAAGTTGCCAAAGAGGCGCCAAAACTGGTGCGTTATACAGATCTTCCAGACTATCAGCAGCTGGAAGATTCAGCCAGTGAGCAGATTGATTTTCAGCTGAGTGCTGAGCTACAATTTAAGAGTTTGTTGGGCACACTGCTGCATCAATATTATGAACAAGAGCAGCTCTCACCTGAGCAAGTCAGTATTAAATTGCGCCTAATTGAAGCGGGGTTTACTCAACAGGATTTAAGTCAGCAGGCAAAATTTATTACACATATGCTTAAAAATACTCAAAGTGATCCGCGGTTTGAGTGGCTTTTCAAAATTCGAGAATCGACTCGAGTTGAAGCTGAATTTGTTGTTGATAATCACAGTATTGTTATTGATCGATTATTTATTGATGACGATATTTTATGGATTATTGATTTCAAGACTGCCACCCTGGCAGAGCATGAGTCTATTGAGCAGTTTATTGAGCGACAAAAGCAAGCGCACAGTAAGCAGCTGCTGTTCTATAAACAAGTTTTATCAGGCGTGTATCCAAATACCATCAACTGCGCTTTGTACTGCCCTAGTGTGCAACAAATTATAGAAATTAATTAGCCGTTCGATTGAAATAAGGCATTAATCATGGCGACTGAATCGCAGCCAGCATTAATAGCTTGCTGTTGATTGTTAAAATCTATCCCGCCAATGCCAACGATAGGAATGTTAAGCGTTTGTTTGGCTTGCGTGACAATATCAAGTGAGCAAACAGGTGCGCCAGGTTTGGTGCTTGAAATGAATAGTGCACCAAAGGCCACGTAGCTTGCACCTTGCTGTTCGGCTGATTGAGCAAGTTTAAGATCGTTATAACAGCTCACGCCAATGATGGCATTCTCACCTAGATGTTGTCTAGCAGTTGCAATCGATGCATCCTCTTTTCCAAGATGAACGCCATCCGCGTTAACTTTTTGCGCTAGGTTGATATCATCATTGATGATAAATAAAGTATTATGCTCTGAACACAGTTGACGTAATTGCTGAGCTTCGTTGAGTTTGACTTCTGTATTGTTAGTTTTATGACGATATTGAAGAATACCAATAGAGTGTTGAGTAATGACTTGCTCAATAAGCTTTATGTCAAGTATTTGGTTAGGTGTAATGGCGTAAATACCACGAATTTTTTCAACTGAATTTGACATAATGAATTTTCAATTAAGACATAACTTATTAATTACGACTTTTATTATAGTGATTATTGCCACCATGTGGCTTTTGATGAGAGGGCTGTCATATTCATTTGATATACTGCAATCTAAAAAACCAGAGCCCTTGACGGATAACGAGTTAGTGTCAAAAGAGGTTTCCTATGTTGAAAAAATTGATCATTTTGCTTTGCAAGAGTTTGATGCTCATCAGCGTTTGTCGCATTTTGTTGAGGCAGATCAGTATTATAACTTTAAGAATAATCCAGCCCTTTTAATTAACCCTAGAGTGGTTACTTATGACCAGCAAGGGGAGGAAAACTACATACTAACCTCCAAACGTGCCAATTACTTGGAAACAGGAGAGGTTAAATTCAAGGGCCAGGTTGATGTATCGTCCAGTAATGGCGTTAGCCATAAAATGAACACGCAGGAATTACTGGTTAATACTAAAACAGATGACTTGGTGAGCGATAAAAAAGTGACTTATCTGGGTGAAAATGCCAAAATTTTATCTCAAGGTATGCATATGCAAACCAAGGCTGACAAAATGAAGCTAACCGGTGATACAGTGATCCATCAAGACAGCGGACAAAAAATGCTAACTAAAGACTTATATATTGATCAGTCTAATAATCAAAAACATTATTATGCAGATAATAAAACCACCTACTTATCTACGGAAAATAAGATTTATGCCCAGGGTTTGGACATGCTAGGCGATGTAACTCAACTGTTTGGCCAGGTTAATATTTTGCAAAATTCAGGATCAAGAATTGATACCAAGGATCTCACGGTTAATCAGTCGAATGGTGAGCAGTTGTATACGACAGATAATGGCATTCACTATCAGTCAAATGTGGCCGATATTCGTGCCAAGGGTATGCGTTATGATGCAGGTCGGCAAAAAATTAAATTTACAGGTGGCGTGGTAGGGCAATATGATTAATAGACTTTGCTTTATTATTTTTCTAATACCAACTATGGTGATAGCCTTAGCAGATGATGCTACGCAACCAATCAAAGTTAAAGCGCAAACCGTACTCATTGATGAAAAACAAGGGCTTAGCGTTTATACAGGCAAAGCTAGCGTAGTTCAAGGCTCGCTAATTTTGAGTGCAGAAAAAATACAGTTATTTAGCAACCAGACGGAGGTCACTAAAGTAATTGCCAAAGGCGACAAAAAACAACGCGCACACTATCAACAAAGTCAGCCAAGCCAATCACGATTTATTGAGGCAACAGCAGATAACATTACCTACCTCATTCAAAAAGAGTTAGTGCACTTAAGAGGTCATGCTCACCTTGTTCAAGGTTTTGATTCATTTAGTGGCGGTACATTAGATTACGACATTAAAAATGATAAGGTGATTGCCAATAAGTCCAAAGATGGCGCACAAAGAGTTCGATTTAAAATCAAACTTTAGCTTATATATCATTAGGGATATATAAACGTATCTCTATATCGAGCATGCTTAAAAAAGCACAATAGGTATAATTTTCTATCTTTAAACATAAAATAGGATTGTACTATGTCAAAATTAGTCCCACCACATGGTAGTGACACGCTGAATGCATTAGCATTATCGGGCGATGCGTTATCAGCAGAATTATCAAGAGCCGAGTCTTTACCGAAGATCACGTGTTCATCTAGAGAAGAAGGCGATGTAGTAATGCTTGGTATTGGTGGTTTCAATCCATTAGAAGGTTTCATGGGTAAGGCAGACTGGCAAGGTGTTTGCGACAATATGACAATGGCTAACGGTTTGTTTTGGCCAATTCCAGTCACCTTATCAACTGACGACGAAGATGTTAAAGCAGGCGATGAAGTTGCATTGGTTAGTAGTAAGTCTGGTGATATTCTCGCAACGATGACAGTTACTGAGAAGTACACAATTGATAAAGATCACGAGTGCGAAACAGTATTTAAAACTACTGAAGATGCACACCCAGGTGTGGTGATGGTTAAGGCGCAAGGACAGTACAATCTTGCTGGACCTATCAAGGTTTTATCAGACGGTGGTTTCCCGGCTAAGTTTGGTGACTTATACATGACACCTGCTGAGACTCGTGCTTACTTTGATGAGAAAGGCTGGAAAACAGTTGCAGCATTCCAAACACGTAACCCAATGCACCGTTCACACGAGTACTTAGCGAAAATCGCTGTAGAGATTTGTGATGGCGTAATGATTCACTCAGTATTAGGCGGCCTTAAAGCAGGTGACATTCCTGCCGATGTTCGTTCAGAGGCAATTTCAGTATTAATTGAAAACTACTTTGTGGATAATACAATCTTACAATCTGGCTACCCATTAGATATGCGTTATGCAGGTCCTCGTGAGGCACTATTGCACGCATTATTTAGACAAAACTACGGCTGTTCACACCTAATTGTAGGTCGTGATCATGCAGGTGTTGATGATTACTACGGTCCATTCGACGCACATAATATCTTTGATGAAATTGCTGAAGATGCACTAGTAACACAACCACTGAAAATTGATTGGACATTCTGGTGTCATGAGTGTGGTGGTATGTCTTCAATGAAGACGTGCCCACACGAAGCTAAAGATCGTGTTCTTTTATCAGGTACAAAGGTTCGTAAGATGCTTTCAGATGGCGAAGACCTTCCACAAGAATTCTCACGTCCTGAAGTGGCTAAAGTATTGCAAGCTTACTACGCAACGATCAAGGAAGAAGATAAAGTGGAAGTTAAGTTAAGCGGACACTCAGCGAAGTAATACAAATACCAGGCAAAAGGCTCTTAGCAAATAAGAGCCTTTTGTTTGAAACCAAACTTTTAAATAAGTATAATAGTTGGATTTTGACGAAAACGTAACGAACGTTGAGATAGAAAAAGACTGTAAAAAAGCGCTAATTGAAAGATTAGCATAAACAGAAGTAATTGATTAACCTAAGGAGGATTTAACCATGATCAATTTCGATACAACCCCGATTGCCACATTAGTTGAAAGCATCGGATACGAAAGTATGCAAACATATGTAATCATCATGATTGCATTAGTAGTACTTATGACAATTGCTGACTTGATCCATAAAGGAAGTACAACGTATTTCTTTAATGCAGCAGCAAAAGCAGAAGCACAACTAGCAGCAGGTGATGCACCGTGTTCAGTTGGTAAAGAAGATACAAGACTTACTCAGCTTAGTGCTGGTGACAAGGCTGGCATCTTAGTTAGCACAGTAGTGACAGATATCGCAACAGCTGGTGAGTTCCATAACCCTGTTCGTCGTTTGGTTCACATTTTGACAATGTACGGTTTCATCCTATTCAATGCAGCGACTGCAATGATTATTTTTGGTGAAGAGTCTACTGCTACACTGGCAATGGTGTGGAATCTTGGTGCAATCATGTTGTTTATCGGCTCTTTCTGGTTCTGGTTCTCATTCAAAGTTGACGGTCAAGCTGAAGGTGTTGCTTGGAATAGCGTTACACTTAGAAAAGACATGTTCTCATTATCTTTAATGGCAACATCGTTAACTGCTTTAGGTTGGTCAATCTACGGTGGCGGCACAGGTGTTTGGTTCGCGTTAGTGATCCTTTCTACAGCATCATTATTTGGTGGCGTTTACTGGTCTAAATTCTCACACATGTTCTTCAAACCTGCGGCAGCTTACAACAAGCGCATTATTCAGGCTAACGGTACTAACGAGAACTTACCACACGAAACTAGATCTGGTGGAAAGACTGCTGCGGATGATGAATTCCAGAAAAATAGACACTCAATGGAGCTTCTTGTAGATGCACCAGCGAACATGGGTCTAGGTATTAAGCGCGAAGCGCCTAAGCACTACTAATATTAATTAATTAAGAGAGGAAATAATATGCCAACTTTTGTATATATGACTCGTTGTGATGGTTGTGGACATTGTGTAGATATCTGCCCATCTGACATTATGCACATTGACGATAAATATCGTCGTGCTTATAACATTGAACCTAATATGTGTTGGGAGTGTTACTCATGTGTAAAAGCATGTCCACACCAAGCTATTGACGTACGTGGTTATGCAGACTTTGCACCACTTGGTCACAGTGTACGTACTATTCGTGATGAAGAGAAAGGTACGATCGCATGGAGAGTTAAATTCCGTGACGGCCGTGTTAAGAACTTCTTATCACCGATCACTACACAACCATGGGGAACTAAAATCCAAGACTTTAGAGACTTGGAAGAGCCTAGTGCTGAAATGCGTAACTCTGAGTTACTAGCATTTGAACCTAAGTACATCCGTATGGATGACGGTGGTTTACACACATTAGAATCTAACAAACTATCATTAAAAGCTGGAGGAGAATACCATGAAAGCCTATAAAACTATTGTAGAAGACAACATTGATATTCTTGTTGTTGGTGCTGGCTTAGGTGGTACTGGTGCCGCTTATGAAGCTAGATACTGGGGTCGTAACAAGAAAATCGTAATCGCTGAGAAAGCAAACATCAACCGTTCAGGTGCTGTTGCTCAAGGTTTATACGCGATTAACTGTTACATGGGTACTCGTTTCGGCGAAAACAACCCTGAGGATCACGTACGTTATGCACGTATTGACTTAATGGGTATGGTTCGTGAAGATTTATTATTCGACATGGCTAGACACGTTGACTCTGCAGTTCATAAATTCGAAGAATGGGGTTTACCTTTAATGAAAGATCCTAAGCGTGAAAATGCTGAAGGTCTTGCTAAAGGCGCATACATGCGTGAAGGTAAGTGGCAGATCATGATTCATGGTGAATCATACAAGCCTATCGTTGCTGAAGCTGCTACTAAGCAAGCTGACAAAGTGTACAACCGTATTATGGTTACTCACTTGTTAATGGACGATGCACAAGATAACCGTGTTGCAGGTTGTGTTGGTTTTAACGTACGTACTGGTAACTACCACGTCTTTAAATCTAAGGCAACTATTGTTGGTGCTGGTGGTGCTTCTAACATCTTTAAACCTCGTTCAGTAGGTGAAGGTGCAGGTCGTGTTTGGTACGCTCCGTGGTCTTCTGGTTCTGCTTATGGTCTATTGATCGAAGCTGGTGCGAAGATGACGCAAATGGAAAACCGTATCGTTCTTGCACGTTTCAAAGATGGTTATGGTCCTGTTGGCGCATACTTCCTACACTTACACACTTACACTCAAAATGGTTACGGTGAAGAGTATGAATCAAACTGGTTCCCTGCATTAGAGGAAATGGTTGGCAAGCGCTACTTGAACACTGAAGCGTCTCACGTTTCTGCTCGTCCAATTCCGACTTGTCTACGTACTTCTGCAATTATTTCTGAAATGAATGCTGGTCGTGGTCCAATTCACATGGTAACAATGGAAGCATTCCAAGACCCTCATTTAGAAGAAGTTGGTTGGGAAAACTTCCTAGGTATGACTGTTGGTCAAGCTGTTTTATGGGCTGCAACTGATATCGATCCTAAGTTTATTAACCCTGAGTTAACGACTTCTGAGCCGTATGTTATGGGTTCACACGCAACTGCTTGTGGCGCATGGTGTTCAGGTCCTGAGGATCTATCTCCTGAAGAGTACTTCTGGGGCTACAACCGTATGACTTCTGTTGAAGGTTTATTTGGTGCAGGTGATGCAGTTGGTGGTACACCACATGCATTCTCATCAGGTTCATTTACTGAAGGTCGTCTTGCTGCTAAAGCTGCTTGTCAATATCTTGATGACGGCAAAGGTGAAGGTATTGTTGTTTCTGATAAGCAAATTGCTGATCGTAAAGAAGAAATTTACCGTCCACTTGAGACTTACAGAATTGGCCGTAATGAAATCGTTGCTGGTACAGTTTCTCCAAGCTATATTCTTCCGATGCCTGGTTTACAGCGTCTACAGAAGATTATGGATGAGTACTGTGGTGGTGTAACAGTTTCTTACATGACTAATGACAAGCTTCTAAACATGGGTATGCAGAAAATGTCTATCATGGAAGAAGATCTAGAGAAGTTAGGTGCTGAAGACATTCACCAGTTAATGCGTGCATGGGAGCTTAAACACCGTCATCGTACTTCTGAGTGTGTGTTCCAGCATACATTCTTCCGTAAGGAAACTAGATGGCCTGGTTACTATTACCGTGGTGATGCGATGAAACTTGATGACGAAAACTGGCATGTATTGACAGTTTCTCATCGTGATCGTGTTACAGGTGAGTACACAATGGCTAAAGCGCCTTGTTACCATTTGGTAAACGACGAAGAGTAAAAAATAAATAGAGATTTAGTTTAAATTTCTGTTTTGATAAAAAGACCAACCTATTGCAGCTTGGTCTTTTTTATCTATTGTAGGTTTTGATAAAAAGACTTACAATAGATAAAAAAGTAAATTTATTACCCCTTAAAAGGGTGCAAAAAAAGTGGAACAATTAGTATGAATATTATAGATAAGACAGACGAAGAGATTTTGGCCATCGCCCACCCAATGTGGGATGATCTAATAAAATTTTCTAACAATGCGAACTATGGCGCTTTTACACGCAACTTCTCAGAAGATTTTTTGCGTGGTGCAAATGAAGTTGAAATGGGTAAGCAATTTGCTCGTAGTGAACTAACCAAAGGCTTGGAAAAAGGCGCTGACTACCTAGGCATGATTCGTCGTGGTGAGCATGTGACTGTTTTATACAGACAAACCAATAATGGCAAGCTTAACAGTAAAAAAGAAGGTGAATACCTCGGTCGTTTGGTTTTAGGCTATGAAGGCGACGTTGTTAAGATTTTTGGCGCAACCATTTTTTAAAGATTATGGCAGATTTTATTGAAGAGTCCAAATACGTTGAGTTAATCTACAAAGTAGTTGATCGTAAAACTGGCAACGTATTTTCAAATATTGAATACCCTGTTGGCTATGTACATGGTGCAAATGATGTCCTTGGCAAGGATGTTCTAAATGAACTCGAAGGTCGAGAGCAAGGCGACATTATTGAGATTAAGATCGATGTAGAGAAGCTTTATGGGCCTCGTGATGAAGCGCTAGTTTTTATTGATAAAATTGAAAATGTGCCACAAGAATACCGAAAAATTGGTACTAAAGTGGTGATGGAAAACAAGGATGGTCAACCAAAAGACTTTCTGGTAACTAAAGTTGACGATGAGACAGTGACCATTGATGGAAACAATCCTTTGTGTGGGCGTGATGTGAATTTCTTGCTTGAAATTACCCTAGTGCGTGATGCTACTATTGAAGAGATGGAGGCTGGTGGTACAACTGATTCCGAGCCTAGTCTTGAAGACATCCTAACCCAGGGATAGTGATATGAGTATTGAATTTAACGAATCAGAATTAACTACGATTCAAAATAATTTGAATAATCGCTGGCGTAAAGAACAGAAAGAAGTTCATTTGGCCGACATTGAGATCACTAAAGAGGGTGAGGAGCAGCCTACTTTATTTCCAGCAGCTGTTTGGGAAGATCCAAACTCAACTTTTATTATTATTAAGCTTGATAATTTTAAGTACAAGAGCTTCTTCTACTACTTAAAAGATAAGCGTTTTGATACAGGCCAAGATGAGTACACTGACTTACATGAGTGTACAGACAAGCTGCTTAAGGCACAGGCCGACTTTGTCTTGACTAAGAATACCAAAGGCTTAAATGTACAAATTCATAAAGGTACTGGTATTTAAGCTGGCTAACTAAATATAAGAAAAAGGCGTGCTGTTGCACGCCTTTTTTATAGCTTAAATTTTATACAAAAAAAAGGAGCGCATATGCGCTCCTTTTTTTGATCAATCGATTATTACAGTAGTGGAATAATCATGATTGCAACGATGTTGATAATCTTGATCAGTGGGTTAATTGCAGGACCTGCCGTATCTTTATACGGGTCACCTACAGTATCACCAGTTACTGCTGCCTTATGGGCATCTGAACCTTTACCACCAAAATTACCATCTTCAATGTACTTCTTGGCATTGTCCCAAGCACCACCACCGGTAGTCATTGAGATTGCCACGAAGATACCTGTCGCAATAGATCCGATCAACAATCCACCTAATGCCTCAGCACCTAATAGTAAGCCTACAGCTACCGGGAATAAGATTGGAAGAATTGAAGGTAAAATCATTTCTTTAATGGCCGACTTGGTTAGCATATCAACTGCTTTAGAGTAGTCAGGCTTTTGCGTGTAATCCATAATGCCTGGCATTTCTTTGAACTGACGGCGTACTTCATTCACAATACCACCCGCTGCACGGCCAACTGCTTCCATTGCCATTGCGCCAAATAGGTATGGCACTAAGCCACCTAAGAATAGACCAATAATTACCTTATGGTTAGATAAGTCAAATGCAATATCCTTAAACTGTGCTAATTGACCAAGCTCATGCGTAAAATCAGCAAACAATACTAAGGCTGCAAGACCAGCAGAACCAATAGCATAACCTTTTGTTACCGCTTTAGTGGTGTTACCCACTGCATCTAAAGGATCAGTAATATTACGAATTTCTTCAGGAAGCTCTGCCATTTCAGCAATACCACCTGCATTATCCGTAATCGGACCATATGCATCTAACGCTACAATTACACCCGTCATAGATAGCATGGCAGTTGCTGCAATAGCAATACCGTACAGGCCTGCTAAGTCAAATGATGCCCAAATACTTGCACAGACTGCTAATACTGGTAACGCAGTAGATTTCATTGATAAGCCAATGCCAGCAATAACATTTGTACCATCACCAGTTAGCGATGCTCTAGCAACGTGCTGTACAGGTGGGCGTTCAGTTGAAGTGTAATATTCCGTAACAACAACCATAACACCTGTCAGTGCCAAGCCAATTAATGAAGCATAGAATAAATCCATACCCATGTTCATGTCAGCTGTAACAAAGTAGAATGCTGCTGCTGCTAAACCTGCAGAAACAATCAAACCTTTGTATAGTGCACCCATAATAGAGCCACCATCAGATACTTTTACGAAGAACGTGCCAACAATCGATGCAATAATTGAAACAGCACCTAGTGCTAGTGGGTACAAAATAGCATCGTTACCCATGCCTAGTACACCGGCAAGCATCATTGTTGCAACAATTGTTACCGCGTAAGTCTCAAATAAGTCTGCTGCCATACCTGCGCAGTCGCCAACGTTATCACCTACGTTATCTGCAATTACCGCTGGATTACGTGGATCGTCTTCTGGAATACCAGCTTCAACTTTACCAACGATATCAGCACCAACATCAGCACCCTTAGTGAAGATACCGCCGCCTAAACGTGCAAAGATAGAGATTAATGAGCCACCGAATGCAAGACCGATCAATGCATGTAATGCATCAGCCTGCACAACACCGTAAGACAGTAGTCCTGCGTAGAATCCGGCAACACCTAAGAGTGCCAATCCAACAACTAACATACCTGTTACAGCGCCACCTTTAAAGGCAACTTGGAAAGCAGCATTGACACCATTTTTAGCCGCTTCAGCAGTACGTGAATTTGATTTAACAGAGACATTCATGCCGATGTAGCCTGTTGCACCAGATAGAACAGCACCAATTAAAAAGCCAAGACCTACAGTAACGCCTAGGAAGTAAGTAATAACCACTAATAAAACAACGCCAACCATGGCGATGGTTGTGTATTGACGATTTAAGTAGGCTTTTGCACCTTCTGCAATTGCGTCTGATATTTCTTTCATTTTGTCTGAACCTGGGGATTGTTTATAAATCCAGCTCATGGTGTATAGGCCGTAAATTACAGCTAGAATTGAGGCTCCGATAGCCATTTGAAGTACATCCATTATCTCTTTCTCCTTTTGAAGGTCTGGTTGTAAAAAAGCGTTTGTATTAAATATACAAACGCACCGTATTTTTTTTCAACTAATGATTATAGAGAATAATTTTCATGATATGAATTAATAGTTAATTTTTTTACTATTAATTGATGTAGGTTAAGCTTTTAGTCTTTCTCCCAATAATCAGTCTTGATGCCACAGCCTAGATCTGCCTCTACCAACCTGGATCGTAGCTTTAGTAGTTTGTTGATTAGCTCAGGCTCGGCTTTCTCATAGGCTTGTGCGTCAGGCACTCGATTAACAACAACACCCAGTAACTCGGTAATTGCATTACCAATCGAGTTTTGAGAGATGGTAACAATCAGCTTGCCTTCGTCATTGCGATAGATAAGTTGTTTAAAAGCAGGTTGCCAACGAATAGAAGAAGCATACTTTGCATCTTTAATACATTTGTCACGGACTTTTTTAGCTGCCGATAAAAAACAGGTATTAAATAAAAGTGTATTTTCAATTAATTCTGGGAAATAAGCTTCCTTAGGTACAGCAGAATTTCGACAAGACACTTGAGCAAAGAAGGTTCTATAGAAATCAAGAAATCCTTTCAAAACTAAATCGTACTCATCCCAAAATTTCACATTTTTAAGACTATCAATGCCGCCAGTAACTTCCCAACTTGGTAAACCCTGAGGGTAGCCAGTCAGAGATAGGCCGGATGATTCCCCAGTGACCGGCTTCAGAATTTCAAAATTAAGTTTCGATTGGAATTCAGCATAAACATCTTCCATATAATTAGCGAAAAGCGAATGTTGACCGCCATCGGTTAAGTTGGGGTTTTTTGGATCTGACAGTTCAGCATTTTCCAATTGTTTTTTGTCAAACACGATAAAGTGGTTGTGCAACATGCGAATGCTCGGCACGCCTGGTGAAGTAATCGGCCAGGTTGAATCTAGAGAGGCTTCACCTGCTAAGACTAAATGCGTGCCAGCATCTGGAAATTCTTCAAGCATGAAACTCATGATAATTTGATTCATGCGGTTCCAAACATTTTTGACGTTGTTAGGTACTTGAGTTCGTCTAACAGGCCTGCCCAGCGGATTTAGTACACTTTTTGAGGTGTTATAAATAATGGAGCAATCAAATAGATTTGAGTGTCCAAGTGCCTTTCGGTAGAGTAGCAGATCTTCACTATTAGTTAATAGGCCGTTGTTTTGTGCCAAGTCTTTTAAATTTTCAGATGAGTTGAAAAACTCATTTGGCTTCATACCCTCTGGTACATCTAAAGGAATAGGTCTGAAAGGGACGTTTATTTGTCTTGGGCCAATTGTCATAGTTGTAAGGTTTTGTTAAGTAAATTATAAAAAAGGGCTTATGTCTTTAATGACATAAGCCCCCAGTTTGTAGAAAAAGTAAGCGTTTAGCCTAGTTGAGCATAAACACGATCTCTTACTTCATCAAGCGATCCAACACCAACAGCGGCGCCATATTTAGGGGCTGCATTGTCACTACCCATCCACGCTTGATAGTAGTCTACCAAGGGTTGAGTTTGCTCATGATAAACATCTAGACGTGAACGCACGGTATCTTCATTGTCATCGGCACGTTGCACCAACTCTTCGCCAGTGATATCATCAATGCCCTCAACCTTTGGCGGGTTGTAAACAACATGATAAGTTCGACCTGAAGCTAGATGCGCACGACGACCCGACATTCGGGCAACGATATCCTCATCAGGCACCTGGATTTCAACAACGTAATCAATCTTGACGCCGTCAGTTTTTAGCGCTTCTGCTTGTGCAATAGTACGTGGAAAGCCATCAAATAAAAAACCATTTTCACAGTCATTTTCTTGAATCCTTTCTTTGACTAAGCCAATGATAATATCATCAGACACCAAGCCACCCGCGTCCATTACTTTTTTTGCTTCAACGCCTAGAGGTGTGCCCGCTTTAACTGCGCCACGCAACATATCACCTGTTGAAATCTGGGGAATGTCATATTTTTCACAGATATTAGTTGCTTGAGTGCCTTTGCCTGCGCCCGGAGGGCCTAATAAAATTACGTTCATGTTTATCTCGCTTTTTACTTGAGTGAACTAAACTTCGAAAGTTGGAAGCTTTCTCTCAACCATTTCTTTTTTCATGACCACATAGTCAGGAAGGCCATTCTTGTATGGAGGGTAGTTTTCACCTTCGATTAATGGCTGTAAGTACTCGCGACATGCATCAGTAATACCAAAACCATCCTCAGAGATGTAATCCATAGGCATCATCTTCTCAACGTTAGCAATATCTTTTAATTCACCTACGCCCATTTCCCAAGTATACGGGTTGTTTGATGTACGAATAATTGCTGGCATAACTGAGTTTTTGCCCTGCATAGCAAGCTCAACTGCAGCTTCACCTAATGCGTACGCTTGTTCCACATCAGATTCTGACGCTAAATGGCGCGCAGCACGTTGTAAGTAGTCAGCAACAGCCCAGTGGAACTTATGGCCTAATGCATCTTTAATTAGTTGAGCTACAACTGGAGCAGCACCACCTAATTGTGCATGACCAAAGTCGTCACGAGTACCTTGCTCAGCTAAGAATCTGCCATCTGGCCATTGCGTACCTTCAGATACAACAACTGTACAGTAGCCAAATTTCTTAACGTTAGCGTCAACTTTAGCTAGGAACTTCTCTTCATCAAATTTAACTTCAGGGAATAAGATAACCACTGGAATTGAATCATCTAATAAACCACCTGCAGCAGCGATCCAACCAGCATGACGACCCATAACCTCAAGTACGAAAATTTTAGTTGAAGTGGCACACATTGAAGCTACGTCAAAACTAGCTTCCATTGTGGATACTGCAATGTACTTAGCAACTGAACCAAAACCTGGGCAGTTGTCTGTTACTGGTAAATCGTTGTCAACCGTCTTAGGTACGTGAATTGCTTGAATCGGGTACCCCATAGACTCAGATAACTGAGAAACTTTTAAACAAGTATCAGCTGAATCGCCACCACCGTTATAGAAGAAGTAACCAATATCATGAGCTTTAAATACTTCGATTAGTCTTTCGTATTCTGCTTTGTTAGCTTCTAAAGATTTCATTTTGTAGCGACAAGAGCCAAAACCACCTGAAGGTGTATGCTTAAGTGCTGCAATATCAGCATCTGACTCTTTAGATGTGTCAATTAAGTTTTCCATTAAGGCACCAATAATGCCATTTTGACCAGCATAAACTTTGCCGATTTTCTCTGGATATTTGCGAGCTGTTTCAATTACGCCGCATGCAGAAGAGTTAATTACTGCAGTTACACCGCCTGATTGTGCATAAAAAGCATTTTTCATTGTCGTTCCTGTTTACTTATAAAAGCCATCAATTATACATTGCATATAGTGAAATACTTGATTTTTTACTAAGGACATTGTTGATAACTAGTTAAAATTATAAGGTTTTAACTGCCAGTTTTGCTCGGACTCAATGGTTAGTAGTAGGCATTTAGGGCCACCATGATTGCGTATTTCCCCTGCAGCGCCCGGATTAACAACCCACGGGGATGAGTCTTGCTCTATTAGTTGTTTGTGCGTATGTCCATAGACAATCATTTTGGCATTGGGGTAAGCCTCTCTTAACAAAGGGTGCGAAGGCTGGCGACCCAGTGTATGCCCATGATTAACCACCAATGTGCCACCGGGTAATTCAATAAATTCGGTAGTTTTTAATTGAGTTAAATGAGTGTCGTTATTGCCTTGTACAGCAACAGTTCTCTGTTTAGGCTTTAGTAATAATAAAGTTTTCTCATCGATAATATCCCCCGCATGCACAATAATATCGCATTGATTAACCAGAGTGACAATGCCCGGATGAATAGATCCGTGTGTATCTGAAAGAATGCCAATTTTTAAAGGGAGGTTCATGCGTCAGATTATACGTTATCTTGTTTTTATATAAAATCAAGTGATGATATTTTGTTTTATTTTTGGTATAAAAATAAGCAGTTTTGACACTTATTAATAGGCATAATATTGCCATTCATAAAATGAATAAACTTGAGGAGAGAAGGTGAGGTTGAGAGTTACTTACCTTTTTTAGTGCTAACAATAGGAGATTAGTATGGCAGTATTGTTTTCAGACGAATGGATGAATCAATTAAAAGATGAGTGGAACGCATCTGATGAGGTGAGTGGTAAGTTGGCAGAGATTGATTTCTCTTCAACTATTGCTTGTGGCTTTAAAGGCGATGGCACACCAACGGGTATTTTTGTCGTTGAAAGTGGCAAATGCGTTAAAGCAGGTGACTACAATGGGGAGAGTGTTGATTGGGATATGCGTGCCGATAAGAAAAATTGGATGAAATGGTTGGATAAGCCATTAGGCATGGCATCAATGGGCATGGCAGTTACAATGGGTAAGTTAAAGTTCGAAGCAGGTGACTTTGGTGCGATGATCAAAGATCCGAGAATGGCAACTCCTTTTGTAAAAAGTTTTGCATTAATGGGTGCGATTGGTGGTGAGTAATCACTAACCAGTTGTTATCAATTAAAACCCGTCAATAGACGGGTTTTTTTATGAGTGATGCTTTAGAGGCGTTGCTTGCTCAAAAGTTTCAATATTAATAAACCCTTTGACAGTCTTTGTTTCAATTTTGGAGCTGGGCTTGCTAATGGCTACAACGGTGCTGATGCCAAATTTTTTGGCAGAATTTAGCACGCTAATAGAGTCATCAAAGAAAATACTCTTGCTTTTATCAAGGCCAACAGCTTGCTCTAGTTGTTGCCAAAAGCCTTGCTCTTCTTTAGCGATGTTGTAATCATGTGAAGAGATGATGGCGTCAAAATAGCTTTCTAAGTTAGTAACTCGCATTTTAAGCTGCAAGGTTTTTCGATGTGCATTAGTAACTAAATAAATACGCTTGTTGTGTTGTTTCGCCTGAGTTAAAAAATCCAGTACAAAAGGATGAATTTGAATTAAATGAGAAACATCCTCTTTAAGTTTGGCAATATCTAATTTAAATATTTTTTGCCAATAATCCAAACAATACCAGTGCAGATTACCCTGCTCTGCTTCCAGCATTGGATAAATTTTATCTTTAGATTGCTGGTGGGTAAGATTGTGCTTGTTGGCATACACCAAAGGCAGATATTCCATCCAAAAATGCAAATCAAAATTAAGGTCTAATAAGGTGCCATCCATATCCAACAGAATGGTATCAATCTCAGACCAGTTAATGGAGGAAGGCCTTGCCTTCCTCCGTGAATCATCCCCTGCGCCAGCTGGTGCCATTTGCACTATCCTCTAAAACAATACCCAGTTCAGTGAGTTCATCGCGTATTTGATCCGATAAAGCAAAGTCTTTGTTGGTCTTAGCTTCGTTGCGCTGTTTAATTTTCTTATCAATATCTTCATCAGACAGAGCAACACCCTGTTTTAGGAAGGCATCTGCTTGCATTTGTAAGATGCCAATATAGCCACCTAATTTTACTAGAAGTTGAGCCAAGGCATTGGCTTGGTCAATATCTTTGCTACGCTCAGAATTAATTAATTTTGCTAATTCAAATAGTATGCTAAGAGCAATTGGCGTATTGAAATCATCATCTAGTGCTTCGTTGAAACGTGTTTCAAAATCAAAGCGCTGAGAGACTTCATTCAGTGCTGCATCACTCGCGTGCAATCCTCGAATCGCTGTGTATAGACGAGTAAGAGAAGACTTGGCATTGTTAAGGTTGGCATCTGAAAAGTTGAGTGGCGAGCGATAATGCGAGCTCATAATGAAGTAGCGCAGAGTTTCGCCATCGAAGCTTTCCAAAACGCCACGAATGGTGAAAAAATTATTCAGCGATTTGCTCATTTTTTCATCATTAATATTGACAAAACCAACATGCATCCAAGTATTAACAAATGTGCAATTGTTAGCGCCTTCAGATTGAGCAATTTCATTTTCATGATGCGGGAAGGATAAATCCATTCCGCCTCCGTGAATATCAAAATGTTTGCCTAGGTGATGTGTAGACATAGCCGAACATTCGATATGCCAACCTGGGCGGCCATCTCCCCAAGGGGATGTCCAGCTAGGCTCGCTAGGCTTGGCCATTTTCCAAAGAACAAAATCTAGTGGGTCTTTTTTGTCAGAATCTATATCAACTCTTGCACCTGCTTCTAAATCATCTAGATTTTTGCCGCTGAGTTGTCCGTATCCTGAAAACTTGCGTACCGAATAATACACGTCGCCATTTTTTGCCTGATAGGCAATGCCTTTTTCTATTAGAGTTTTAATCATGTAAAACATCTGATCCATGGCGTCAGTTGCACGTGGCTCAATGTCAGGCGGCAGTATGCCAAGTGCACGCTCATCTTCATGCATAGCATCAATAAAACGGTTCGTCAGACTATAAATGTCTTCACCATTCTCAATCGCCCTAGCGATAATTTTGTCATCAATATCGGTAATATTTCGCACATAAGTAACACTGGGAAACTGGCGCCTAAGGTGGCGAGTAATAACATCAAACATCACCAAAACACGAGCATGCCCCATATGACAATAATCATAGACCGTCATGCCACAGACATACATGCCTATTTTTTCAGGATCGATAGGGTGGAAAACTTCTTTTTGTTTACTGAGTGTATTGTAGATTTTAAGCATGTTGATATTTTACGTGAGTATTTGCTTGCATTTCAGCTTGTCATCGCTAAACCCTTATTTTTTATAAGATATACAAGGTTTCATCGTTGTATAATCAACGGGTTTTATAGATTATTTATTGGAGAGAAGTATGAGCGTTTTAGTAACACAACAAGCACCCGATTTCACGGCAGCAGCAGTATTAGCAGATGGCACAATTGTTGATGAATTTACATTATCTAGCCTGAAAGGCAAAAAAATCATGGTGTTCTTTTATCCACTAGATTTTACTTTTGTTTGCCCTTCAGAAATTCTAGCACACCACCACCGTGTAGCGCAATTTGCTGAGAAAGGCGTTGAAGTAGTTGGCATTTCAGTTGATTCACAGTTCACTCACAACGCTTGGCGTAACACACAGCCAGCAGATGGTGGCCTAGGTCCTATTGATTTCCCATTGGTAGCGGATACAGATCATTCTATTATGGAAGCTTACGGCATTGTGCACCCGGCAGGCATTGCGCTGCGCGCTTCATTCTTAATTGATGAAGAGTTTACTGTGCGCCATCAAGTGGTTAACGACTTGCCATTAGGTCGTAATGTTGATGAAATGTTACGTATGGTCGATGCGCTTGATTTCCACACAACCTATGGTGAAGTTTGCCCTGCAGGTTGGAACAAGGGTGACGAAGGCATGAAAGATACACCAGCAGGTGTGGCTGAATACTTGGCAAAAAACGCTGATGATCTATAGCGTTTAGCCAGTTCGGCAAAAAAGGGAGTGACTTACTCCCTTTTTTTACGTATTTAACAAAAGGAAATAATAATGAAAAAATTTAAATGTATAGTTTGTGGATGGGTTTACGACGAGGAAAAAGGCTCTCCAAAAGAAGGAATTGAGCCTGGTACAAAATGGAGTGATGTACCTGAAGATTGGGTTTGTCCTGATTGTGGCGTGACCAAGGATCAATTTGAGATGGTTGAAATCTAGTAAAATAGCATTTTTTAAGATTTAAATAAAAGGAAGAATCATGTCAAAAGTATTGGTGTTGCCGGGTGATGGCATTGGTCAGGAGATTGTTGAACAGGCGCTTAAAGTAATTAACCATTTAAACGCAAATAATAATCTGAACATGGAGTTAGTGCACGGTCTCATTGGCGGCACAGCTTATGATGAAACTGGCTCGCCACTGCCGCAAGCAACATTAGACGCTGCTCAACAGTGTGATTCTATTTTATTAGGTGCTGTTGGTGGTTACCAATGGGAAGCATTAGAGCGTGATCTTCGTCCTGAGCGTGGCCTATTAGGTTTGCGTGCAGAGATGGATCTATTCTCAAATCTTCGCCCCGCTATTTTGTATCCACAACTAGCCAGCGCTTCAACCCTTAAAGAAGACATTGTATCGGGCTTAGATTTAATGATCGTTCGTGAACTGGTTGCTGGTATTTATTTTGGCCAGCCACGTGGTATTGAAATGCGTGATGGTGAGCGTTATGGTTTTAATACTGCTACTTACTATGAATCAGAAATTCGCCGTATTGGCCATTCAGCCTTCAAAATTGCGCAAAAACGCGACAAGCGTGTTTGTTCGGTGGATAAAGCCAATGTGTTAGAAGTGTGTGAATTATGGCGCGAAGTAATGATCGAGGTGGCTAAAGACTACCCAGATGTTGAACTTTCTCACATGTATGTGGACAATGCAGCCATGCAACTCGTTAGAGCGCCAAAGCAATTTGACGTTATGGTAACGTCAAATTTATTTGGTGACGTATTGTCTGATTGTGCAGCGATGCTTACAGGTTCTATTGGTATGTTGCCAAGTGCATCTCTTAATAAAGATGGCTTTGGTATGTACGAGCCAATTCACGGCTCTGCACCAGATATTGCTGGCCAAGATATTGCCAACCCACTAGCCACAATTTTGTCAGTTTCAATGATGCTACGCTACTCACTTGACCAAGTTGAGTTGGCTGACAAAATCGATGGTGCAGTAAACACAGTGCTAGATCAGGGCTACCGCACAGCAGACATTGCAGCTGAAGGCGACAACGTTGTCGGCACAAGCAAAATCGGTGATTTAGTCGTTGAAGCGCTTCAAGGATAAGCATGAAAATTGTCGTTTACTCAACTCATACTTGCCCAATTTGCGTCAAAACCAAAGAGCT
>Ga0209559_1000243_pt1 | contig 43475 bp, 38 predicted proteins | sample SaaInlV_110m_DNA_FD_184677 | JGI IMG/M metagenome (GOLD analysis project Ga0209559, IMG submission 184677) | Marine microbial communities from expanding oxygen minimum zones in the Saanich Inlet - Saanich Inlet SI074_LV_165m_DNA (SPAdes) (version 2) | ecosystem: Environmental > Aquatic > Marine...
CCAGTTGTCATTTTTTACCCGATCCACCCGGATGCCTTTCATGACCGATTGCACGGCGGGATGTCGCGTTGTATCCGGATACTGCAATTGTCGTTGTGCCCAGGATAAAGCCACCAGGCGACGGTTAATGGTGGTCGGTGTTTGACCCGCTCTGGCACAGTTTGATAAGTACTCGCGTAACAAACTGACCGGGATCGGCAGGGTGTTCACGCCACCTAATGCCTGATCAATCATTTTCAAATCTGAGCGGTAACTGTTGAGGGTGTTTTCATTCAAAGCCTGCAAATCGAAGTAACGGGGGGTATTTTTTTCAACGGTTACACGTTCCGCTACCAAAGCATCGAGCTGATTGACCAGGTGCTTTATCCAGATCGGCTGGGTCTGTGGATCACGGTTATCGACCTTCAGAATAAGCAGTTCACCGTCATTGATCTCGATAGGCCTGGTTGTGGGCAATGATCCAGTCATAAAAATGTACTCACAAGGATTTCCAAATTCACTGTATCGATGTGCACGTTAAATGCATGTCAATCTCGTTTTCTTTCCGGCAAAGCATAGTCTAAAGACTATAGCTTTGCAATAGCATATAGTTATTGAAAAGCTATTACGGGCGGAATAGGGCGGTTTTCACTCTTTATAATTGTAATTGTATCGATATATCGATATAGTAATGATTATTCACAAAACAGCTCCCCACATGGCTCATAAAGCGACACAGCAAATTAAATCCACAAAACCGCAAAATGACATCATTCAATTTGAGGAAGTCGTTGATGCCATCATTACCCTGCAAGCAATCGCTAAAGAAGAAGGGCGCGATGCCGTTAAAATGCCAGGGCTTCATTTGCTAAAAGACCACATTGGACATGGTTCATTACCCCGTATAAAAAAACTGCGCGAGCTGTACGAACAAAAAATAGCCGACGAGAAGGCCCACCCGATCCCGGATCCTGTCAATGCAGCCATACAAAAGACAGTGAAATCACTGTGGCGATCGATTAGCCATGAAATGGATCAGGTTCTCGAAGCCGACCACCAGGCTCGGGAGACGGCAGAAAATGCCCTCAAAACAGTGCAACAACAGCTGGATGACGCTGTACGTGAATCTTTAGCATTAAATCAAGCCAATATGGGGCTACAGGAAGATCTGGACGAAGAAAAGAAGGCTCACAGTGACCTAAAGAAAGAAAAAGAGCATTTACAGGAAAAACTCGATCAGCAGGAACTGTTCGTGAAAGCTCGCCATGAACAACTGGTCTCAGAACAGCTCAATCATAAAAATACGCGAGATCAATTCATCACTGAAGTCAAAGCACTGGAACACAACATCCTGGAAATGGAAAACAGGCATGCGGAACAAATGAGACAAAGTGAAATTCTGGCTAATGACATGAAAACACAACTCAAAGCTGAGAACGCAACCGCACAAAGACGCATAGAGGAGCTGACGGTAGAAAAAAACAATGCACACACAGTAGCAACAGCACTTACCGGGGATAAAGAAGAGCTGATCATATCCACTGCCTCTCTTAAAGCGATCCTGACGACCACTCAGAAAAGACTCGATACTGAGATTGAAATACGGAAACAGGCCGAAGAAAAAGTCGTCGATTACCGCTTATTGAAAGTCGAAGCAAAACGATTGAAAGAACATAATGAAACCCTGGCGGAGCAATTAAAGCAGTTGCAATCGGATTACCGGGCTCTCACTCTCTCGCACGTTAAACCCACTAAAAATTAATTATGAAAATGCAGTTGAAATGTCTATAGCAGTCATTCGAAATTGAACAGCAATATACACATAATTGAGGGTCAAAATAAGTTTTGGCAGGTATCTGTAATGGCCAGTTTATTGATGAACCCATCACAGCTTACAACCTGTCAGAGTTGTCAGTTTCGTGGCGATACCGGCTGATGAGCATTACTATAATTTCAACATATCTGAGTCGTTCACACTCCCTTTAAAGATAGCTTTTGTGCACTGAAAACATGCGTTTAAACCTTATTAATCTACCATAAAGCCACATTTTCTTTATTATTCAATTAATTGCATTGGTTCGACCCACTTCTTGTCAAATTTCAATGTAAATCAGCACTCAAGACAGGAACACAATGCCTTCTCTGGTGCTTGAGTTTAATATTCCTAATTTAAGCAAGGAATTATGCCGAACAACATTCTTACGTTTGCTGTATTTATTCTGATATAAAGCATGTTATAATTAGTTTCATTAACCTTACTGGTTAATGAAACTTTACAGGTATTGAATGGAAATAACGTTTTCTAGCGCAAAGCTAAAGAAGCAGCTTAACGAAGGAAAGGCTATGGTTAAGGTGTATGGCCCTAAAAGAGCAAAAAAACTTAAAATTGTATTGACGTCTCTTCGAGCTGCTCCAAATCTTGGGGTGTTTGCGCCACCCTATAGTCCACCGAATAGGTGTCATGAATTAAAAGGCGGCTTGAAAGGTGTGTTAAGCGTCGATCTAGATCATCCGTATCGATTACTATTTTCTTCAAAGAATAATCCGGTTCCCATGCGGGAAGAGGGTGGTTTGGATTGGAGCCGCGTTACTATTATTGAAATTAAAGGTGTGGAGGATACCCATGGTTGAACAACTGGTTAATGAGTACCAACCCGACTACACAGTATTCCCCGGAGAAGTGCTGGCCTACGAATTAGAGTTCCGGGGTATGAGGCAGCAGGAATTAGCAAAACGAACTGGTTTAACACCAAAGCATATTGTGTCTTTGGTTAAGGGTAAGTCTGCTATTACTTCAGAAACAGCAATTAAGTTGGAGCGTGCCCTGGGTATGCCTGCTGAATACTGGTTAAACCTTGAGTCTCAGTTTCAGGAGACGCAAGCCAGGTTGGCCGAAGGTGAGCAACTTGAAACGGATTTGGACTGGCTTAAAAAGATTCCTGTTAATGCCATGATAAAATTAGGCTGGATTAGTCGGTATAAAGACAAGAAAGAGCAACTGGTGGAAGTGTTACGTTTTTTAGGTATTGCCAGTGTGGACCAGTGGGATGATGTTTGGCCGAAACTTAATGTGGCTTATCGGCAGCATAGTGCGCACGAAGTCTTCCCTGAGGCTGTATCAGCCTGGTTGCGTCAGGGGGATATTCAAGCTTCCGCTATTCAGTGTAATATATACGATAAAAATGCTTTCAGAAAGGTGTTGGATGAAATTAGAGGCTTAACCACCGAGCCACCAGAAGTATTTGTCCCTGAAATGCAGAAATTGTGTGCATCTGCTGGTGTGGCTGTGGTTTATGTTCCGGGGCTTCCTAAAACATGTATTAGTGGCGCTACTCGATGGATAAATTCTAAAAAAGCAATCATTCAGCTGAGCCTTAGATACAAGACAGACGATCATTTATGGTTTACCTTCTTTCATGAAGCTGGCCATATTCTGCTTCATGGTAAAAAAGAGATGTTTTTAGAAGGAGCAAATGGACTGGATGTCGAAAAAGAGGAAGAGGCAAATAAATTCTCAGAACATGAATTGATTCCAAAGAAGTCCTTTTCCAAGTTCATACTTATAGGGCGATTTTCCAAAGCTTCCATAGTTGAGTTTGCGCAAGCGGTAGGAATAGCACCAGGTATTGTGGTTGGGCAGCTACAACATAAAAATCTATTGAAGCGTAGTTTCTGTAATGAATTGAAACAAAGATTTGTTTGGATATAACGAACCAATAATAATATCAGGACGGTTCAATATTAAGTGCAAACTGAGTGTTAAAATTGAATGGAAATCAACATGGAAGAAAATGTGAGCGAAGCTCGATCCATCCGAAATCCACTAATTGTGAATGAATAAAGATACAAGCCCACGCGCTACTGCACCTGCGGGATCTCAGTTCCCCCCTGTGTCAGGATACCTTTCGCCTCTAAAATTATATATTTATCGTAAAGAGGGGCGTCGAACGGGTTGAGTTTCAACGCCACGCACAGGGTTATCCACTCGATGATATCATCATAAAGGGCAAGACACGTTCTGGAGAAGAGCGCTGTCTGGAGATCCAGGCCAAGAGATCAATTACCATCACTGAGGGTAACGAGAAATTTGCGGGCATAGTACAAAGACATGGTCACGGGTCACAACGCCGATCCAAATCGAATGTTTGCGACGGAAGATTCCTTAGCCACTGACCTATATAGAGAATGGGTAAATAACTGTACTGGTGCAGCAAGTTTTCACCGTTTATTCATCTAGAATTTCATAAAAAAGTGAATTAAGTTTATCCATTGAATGGGGGTTATTGATCTCTTCAGGTGTAAGCATTTCCAATCGCTCCAGTTCAGACTCAATAAATTCATTCAGAATCGGTATTGCCGGTGCTTTTGAAATCTCTTTACCGGCTTTCTTTTTCTTCAACAATTTATCTATTGCTTGCAGCAAAGGCTTGTCATCCAGTAAATCAAGAAGTCGGTAAAACTCTACCGGAGCTGCACACTGATACAATTCTAACCACCGTATTGCCAATAGAGGTCTTAACACATAGAAATATTTTTTCAGTCGAACCTCTTCCGATCTAAGGTATCCCCGATAATTGGTTTTCGCCATGCTGCGATAATGATAGATGCCCTTTTTTACCGAATATATCTGTGACAAAAGTTGTAATGATTTTTCCCGAAATGCCCCACTATCGATATAAGTAATGGGTGATTGAATCCACTCTACAAAGGCCGGATTGGATTTTGAGAAAAGTTTTAACGCTTTGCGAACATCCCAGCCATTCAAATCGATTTCATCGGTAATCTCGTATTCGATCACATCTCTTTTCTGTTCCAGATCGACAGCAACATACCAGTCTTTTGGGTGTGCATAGATAAACCTAACATCATAGTCGCTATCGACCGAGGCAAAACCCCAGGCTCGACTGCCTGATTCGATGGCCATCAAAATCCTGACCTGATGTTCTTCTTCTGCCGCTTGAAGACGATGCAATATTTCTTTCCTGATATTATCTGGAATCATTTTCCAATGTCACCTTGCTTATTTATACCAAGGTACTGCTCGATTCTGCTGGTACGAAGATCCTGTAAATTAGCTCCATCATATGAAGGCACTTTCTCCTGAATATAATCTGTCAGATAAATGACTTTCCTTGCTTTATCCCATTGGTCATAGGTCTCATCAATTTCCCAGTGCTCTTCCACCTTTTTCATGCCAAGTTGTTTCTCCTTATTTTCCGGGTGAAGTACATGTTCAACAAAATGACTAAATTGTGCTGCAGTGTCTTTTTCTGCAGGCCATTCAAGTGTGTAAGAAGGGGCCAATTTAAAAAAAACGTTCAGCAACTTCTCTCGATTGAGTGAAGCCAGATAATTAACGACTTCATCCACTGACCCACCCGAAGACTCTAACAACCTGTCCTGTAAAGTCTCAGCTTCCCACTCCTCAGGGTCATACTCAGAAGATTGATAGAAGGCTAGCAACTTATTATAAAAAGCTGAAACCAATTGTCTTTTTTCAACCCTGGCTTGTATGTTTGCATCAATGTCAGTATGCAGCTCTGTGATTTCAAATGACACACTCCCGTCATAATTGTTTTGTGCGGACAATTTTTTCCATGATCCTTCTTCATCAATATTAAATGAGCATTCCATCACTCCGGTCAGAATAGCCTCCAACCAATGAATCAGGTCGGGCAATGGGTCAAAGACATGTGAAAGGTCAATATGAACCGACTGCCCTCCACAAGAAACTTTCATCGTTATCCACCCAGCCTCACAATTCGAGTATTCGACTATAACAGCAGAAAGATCCGATTTCACAAGGTGCATATTTCTAGCTCTCCTTTAAGCTATTTCGGATGCGACGATTAATCTTTTCAATTTTTCGCCTAAATTGAAGGTCATCATCTGCTAATTCATTCAGCCTTAAACAATCTGTTTGTTTACCTGAACTAGAATAGTAGGTCACTGTTTGGGCAAAATGAAATCGTATGCCTTCGCTATCCATCGATACTTTGATTTTACCTTCACACCCGGGGTGACAATAGGAATCTTTATCCTGTGAGTTACCCCAGTTGATGATGTCAGCACAACCACAATGCAGACATTTGGCATTGGACGCTCTTGATAACAATAGGTCTTTTACATCTTTGAGGTCATTCAATTCAGAATCAATTTTCCGCTTACCAAACAGTAATTTCCAGAAATTCAAAACACTGATCGTCGTTTCCAGATGCTCTATTTTATGTTGAATGCTACTCACTGATAAGTCTTCGATGTGCTGAACCTCATTGCAGTTAAAACACCAACCTGTGGTACGGAATACTGGCAGCTGCAATCCGTTGTCCAGCCTGTAATATTGACGATCCGGTTTGACCGATTGTTGCTGCTTAAAATCACAGCGATCACAACTGTACATAATGGGCGGCATGGACATCACTCTACCCCTTAACGCAAAGAACCTGCTTTAACGTATGCACCACGCTCACCAGATCAGACTGATTCTGCATCACCGTATCAATATCTTTATAAGCTGATGGAATTTCATCGATTACCCCGGCATCCTTACGACAGACCACACCTTTGGTTTGTTCTTGTAAATCTTCCGGATTAAACCGTTTTTTTGCTTCAGTGCGTGACATTTTACGACCCGCACCGTGAGCGCAGGAGCAAAAACTATCCTTATTACCTTTACCCCGCACGATATAAGATTTTGCGCCCATGCTGCCGGGGATAATGCCGAGATCCCCCTGTCGTGCACGGATTGCACCTTTGCGAGTTACCCACACATTGGCTCCATAATGATATTCTTTCTCAACATAGTTATGATGGCAATTTATGGCCTTTTCTGTCTCCGTAAAAGAAGGCGCATGTATACGCAAGGCTGCGAGTACCCGTTCCAGCTTGGATTGTCGATTTTGCCAGGCATAATGCTGCGCCCAGTTCACAGCTTCCACATAATCATCGAAATAATCACTGCCTTCAGGAAGATAAGCCAGATTTTTATCTGGCAACTGTATCAACCAACGTTCCATGTCACGTTTGGCTTGCTGTATAAAGTAGCTGGCTATCACATTCCCTATACCCCTACTACCGCTGTGCAGCATGACCCATAGAAACGTTTAATCACCAAACTTTATTGATTAAATTAATATGAGTGAGTGAGCGAATACCCTTTCATACAAGGCGAAAATTACTCATAACAACTATTTTATAACACCAGAATAGAGAAGGTCATAAAAAGATCATAAAGTTGCCTCTATTTTCTCCTTTCACTCATATCTTAACTCGGGTAATCTCCCTTTATTTTTTGACATCTGGCTCCGGTTGCCGACCTTCTTCTTCAGCCAACTAATTTGACGGGTTCCGACCTTCAGTCTAGCTATTTCCTCAGAATACTTTGAATTGAATCTTCCCGTTCAGGCGCACCTCCCTCAGGAGCAATGTCGTAGCCATTGGCGTACTCACAGCCCCCTCTCCTTGTGGAACCAGACAATGCAGAGTTGTTCTAGTTGGTATTCAGTTATCAACAATCCAACTTATAATTTCTATAATCTGGCCTGAAACGTAAAATTCATTATTTCTGGGTACAACATTTTAAAAATTCATCAAAAGAACCATTAGCGCAGACTATAGCTTCGTTTATTATATGAAGAGATAGACTTATTTTGAAACGGCGCTGCGATCCGCCACCGCGATTCTCAATTTCTTCCATGACTCCCTCTTTAATCAGTTTAGGTAATTCGCTATCAAGAAAGGCTCTACCTCGCAGACCAAGTTTAATCAGCATGACACTTTCACTAATGTGAGTACTCCTCATAAAATATCGAACAATTTTTTCCATATCACAGAGCTCTTGGTCATGCTCATGTTCTACTATGTCCTGCACATCAGTTATTACCCCATCAGTGCTAATCGTAAACCCCAGTCGTGAAATACGGCCTTGTATATCTATAGGGTCCCAAGTTTCAATGCTTTTCTCTGGTAGTGCTAAAGCATCTACTATGCTTTCACCAAATTCCACGTTTGAAACTTTAGTGGAGTCGTATATCCTAAGCTGCGCGAAATTACAATCTTCAAACAAACAGTCTTCAAATTCAGTTAGCTCAAGACTAGTTGGTGCGAAATAGCAGTTTTCGAATCTAACTCCAGATAATTTTTTGTCTCGAAGTACGTTCACACCAAATGATAATTTTTTTATAGTTAAGTCATCCGCTTGCAATCCGTTTAGTAACATTATGATAATATTACCGCAATTCTCCTGAGTATAAGAAGACTGAACATCCATCCCACTAATATCTAGAAGAAGCTTCACGATACTTAACACTTCAACTTTTGTATCTCGCGTCAAAGAAAGGATCAGTGCATGTTGTGCTGGAGGGGGAAGCAGACCGCGACGAAAATTTCCAAATACTTCTGCTTTAGCTCGTTTATCCAAAGCAGCTATTTGCTGGGCGATACCCTCACCCAAAAAATAGAGACGAAATTCGTCGTGATCGAACTCAACTGCTATCTCCGCATTTGATGACGGCACCAACATGGCATGTCCTCGAATACGTCCACGTATTTGCTCCGATTCATAAGTATTCTTCCGATGATCTTCACTAAAGTAGTCTGCGACGAATTCGAGATTGTCTCTCTTTATATAGTCTACCTTTGATTCCCACATAGATAATGCTATCTGAGAAAGAATGTCACAGTGTTCTTTGACGCTAAGGATAGGCGCACCTACTTCTTTATCACCAGAACGATCAATCCATTTTTCATTTGCCTCACGCTCGATTAAACTACGTACAAACACCGAAAAGAAATCAGCACCAGACTTCTGGATTTTCTCTAAAAATTCATCAAGCGAAATACATGCTACAGCAACATCAATCAGTCTTTTTACAAGTACGGCTCTCGTTAAAAGTGCATGATTATCTCCTAGTCGCTCAGTTACTTTTTGATAGAGTTCATTTGAATTTTTGACACCACGATTTTCACAATAAGTAATAAATTGAGTTTCAGTCCAGCGCGCCAACTCAAGTTTGCCAAACCCAACAGAATAATTTCTTATTGAATCGAAAAGCTTTTCCTGAGTGCGCAAGTTCTCAAACTCAAAATATGCCTTTCTCGCAGCTACAACCATGGCTCCTTGAGATTCCAACGATCCAACTAGTATGCCCATAGCTGAAAGCGCTTCACCTGAACTACTTTCTACAAACATTTCCTCAAATCCGTCAAAAGCAGGGATTATTACCCCCATTTTTATTAGCGCAAGGAATGAGTTGTAGTAGAGAAATGGAAATCTATATCGATTCTGTAATGCACCTATTGTGATGTCATCAAACCGTAAAAAATGTCTTCCTCCAAGAGGAATAGGTACCAGCAACCAGTCTGACTTTTTATGGCTAAATAACTTCGCCTGCGCGCGTGCGAGTTCGTTTATAAGTGATGTTTTACCTTCTCCAGCATCGCTTGTAATATATAGCACCATCGTTTCTAACGGGCTTCGTTCATTTAGAGTTTTTAACGTTAGATGTAAGGCATCATCAGTAGTTATTTTTTTTTCTTCTGGCCCAATTTCAAGTGTTGGTAAAAGCGCTGCCGATGGCGTAACAAAGAACTCTGTCGGAGCTACACTATTTGAAAGCCGTGTTGCTAGCAAAGGCAATCTGGCCAGCCTATTGACTATCCATTTGCTTGCCGGCTCTTTTCCACTTCCTTCATCAACATACACATCTCCTGAGTCTGCGGAGATCTTTGCTTCAATCAGGTCGTCATTGACCTGAATAACAACCTCCGTCTTATCGAAAAGCATTTCTGTCCCAGGATCTGCAAACGTCTCAACGATTGCTCGAAAGTCTTTAATTTGCATATTTATAGGTCCATTTCAATGAATTGAGCACCACCATGAGGGAATGTAACTCTTTGATTATTTTGTTTTGGATGAAATCTAACAGCTTCTGTGCCACTTAGAATTATAGTGCGTAAAGGCGGAAGAAAGTCATCATCACTACTCACAAGGATAACCTTATGTACTTGCTCGCTTGCCGCATGAATCAGATCACATGTAAGCATAGTGTCAACGATCTTCTGTTCCTGCCTGTAAATAAGTTTTCCAACAGTTACTCCGCAACTAGCCTTAGGGCAGCTACCTTTATTTATAAGCTTTTTCATTAATGGGAGGACACAGTCTAAATCAGTGCATCCAACATTATTTGGCTCTTCAACACGAATATTCCCTAGCCTCTCTCTTCTACGAAGCGTATTAAATAGGTGATGCCCAGGCTCTTTCATTAGCGCAACCGCTAGCTCTGCATTTGTAGTTAGTTTAACATATTCACCATTATCAAAAGGTAGGCGAATAATCTTTGGGAAATCCTGCTGGATTTCGATGGTGACATCTTGTGCAAGCCGAGTTATTTGTGTGCCTTCGTACCATCCTCCATAAACACGGACATCACATTTTGCTCTAGTAATATCCTCATCCAAAGGAAGTTGAATCAATGCTTTTGTTACCACATCAAGAATTCCTGCTGCCTTTTGAGCAGGAAGAAGATTGTCATAGTCGATAAAGACGGAAAATACTATCGGTTGACTCATGCCGCCGCCTCTTCAGCTTCATCATCCAGGCAACAGTCGTTTTTCGAGGCTTTGAAGCTGGTAAGCAGTACTTCATAGCGTTCGGTGAAAGTGTCGGACACGTATTTAAGGAAAATTGGCCCCAGCTTCACGTGCTTGTACCCGGTGACATTGATATTGGAGTGTAAACTAACGTTGGCATTCCAAAGTTTTTTGTCTAGGTCGTTTAGGAATTGTTGTTCTTTTTGTATCACCGCTTAATCTCATATAAATAAATACTCAAATATCATGGCAGCGAATTGCATGCCAATAGAAGTGTTAGATCAGTAATTTGGTAGGTAAATAGTGGGAAAATGTAGGTATTGTCTTGCCCCTAAACTCCTTTAAATATTCTTATATCTTCCCAGCTTGCCCTGTAATGTACCGAGTTTCCCTTTATAATCAAGGAGTTTAATATTTTATCTATTGTAAATATTTATTTCAGATATTAATTTCCATACTCTTTCAGATCTTGATGGTGAGAAAATTTATAAATCCATAGCCGAAGCTTGGGATAAAGTTCACCAAGATCGTGAAATGACCTTTAAAAAGGCTTATATTGTGCCTGTTTCTGGCGAGTGAGCAGGGTCAAGGGTCAGACCTCTTTTACAATGCTCGTAATTGATCAACGACTATAAATGGCACTTTTCAGCAATTTGACATGATCAATGCATCAGCCGGTTTGTAGCAGTTTGCAATCTTCTGGCAAATGTTAGCTTTTATTAGTAATACGTTTCTGGCAAATAAAATTATAATGAATAGATTTTGATTCTATCCTCCATGACAAATCCAGAAATAGTCGACTAATTTGGAGGCAAATCCAGCTCTAGTGATTTTTAATCTGACTTTAATCTTTGAAATCTGATTTTGGCTGTGTACCTGCGTAAACCTTTATGTCGACAACTATTTTAGAAACCCTATTTTAAAATTCGAAAAGAAATATAATTAAGAGACAACAACTCGTTTTAAATTATTTCTTAACAGGTTGATAGCTGCGTTTTCTGGAAGCTCCCACTCTTCTATTAAATAATCTATCATTAAAAATGAATCAACGGGGCGCAGTTGCTTATTTCCAAGTATCGCAAATGGTCCATCTGTTTCTAATAAAACACTCTCTCTTGGGAGCCACCTTAATATCTGCTTACCCTTTTGAGATGTTGTCATAGCTGGTCCAACCGAAAACATACAACCCAGATCTATTGCTCGACTCATTTCCTTTTTCGTTCCTAAAAACCAGTGGAGGATAGGTAACCCAGCACCAGGATGATCTTCTAATTCATCAAGAACCATAGATACAGCTCCTCGACTATGAATAGACAAAACCTTTGATTTCGTTTTTTGGCACTTATTCAATATATGACGGAAAACTCGTAATTGAGCATTGAGAAATGACCTATAGTTCCGAGATCCATCTAAGCCAATTTCTCCAATATATTTTGTTTCTGATATAAGTGAGTCAAAAAGTTGAAGCTCATGCTCTCTTTGGTGAGCAAGTTGAGGGTGCAACCCTAAAGCAGTATTAAATCTAGGAGCTTCTTTAGTCAATGCATATGTTCCAGCCCAAGCTTTAGGTGTAGTCGTAACAGACAGCACATACAAATTATTTTCAACACACTGACGGATGACTTCTTCTGGATTAGGATATAAGTCAATATGGCAATGCATATCCATCATAGGATTTTTTCTTTCTTTAGAAACACACCAACCTCAGCCAACCCCCTAGAAAAAACACTAAACAATTCTTGCCTTTCATTTTCTTGATCAGGTAAGGGACCACTTTCACGAACCCACCGAGAATGATCATTTATTTTAGAAATTCTAATATTTGCAGCTGTCAATGCTAATAAATCATCTTTTGCATCTCCATCATTCAAGACATACCGGAGTATCTCAGAGTCATATTTCGCATCTAAAGAAAAACCTGAAGCAAGTACAGCCGCTCTTCGAATTATACAAGGGACACAACGACCACATTGAATACCTTTCCGATGCCAATTACTACAAGAAACCGTCAAAGGAATTACTTTCTCCAATCTTTTCTGATCTTTGCACTCTTTAAGCATTTCACCTTTGGTTTTCATCTGATAAGGATTAATAAAAACAACATTAAATCTAACATCATTTAATATATTTTGAATTTTTCTTAAGAAATTTGGATGTGTAGTTCTAGTGCTCAAAGAACCAATTCGACGCCTTGTTAATGGAGGATTCAATGAAATATAACCATTTTCAGGTATAAATATTTTATTAATATCATTACCATTTATTCTCTGAACTACTGAAAGCCCTAACATAGCCATGGCTAAGAAATTAAAACTTCGGCCTCTCATAGTGATATCAGTTTTATTATCTAAATAAGAAATAATATGCGGATCTGCATTACATGCGAATCTAGAATACCGGTGGATTTCAAGGGAGTTGTCGCCTAAAGTTTAAAATTATGCCACCTTGTTAAGCTTTTTCTCTGATTTATATTTTTCAGGATTTAGAAAGACTACTTTTACTCGATCCCATTTTCTGATGCCACAACTCCATCGCTCTGGGTGTAGTGATTTTGCCAACAGATAGACCTCTTTTCGTTTAGCCAGTATCTCTTCATCATCACCCTGATGGCGTTGATTCGGAGTGACGAAGTGGATAGCACTATGTAAATGCTCAAAGTTGTACCACTCCGCAAAACCCTGCACCCACAGACGAGCTGCTGCCAGGTCTTCAAAGGGCTTGTCTGGGTACTCAGGGCGGTATTTCAGCGTACGAAACAAGGACTCTGAAAACGGGTTATCATTGCTCACCGAAGGCCGACTGAATGACGGGATTATGCCCAGTTCCTGCAAGGTCGCCAGCATTGTGGCTCCTTTCATCGGACTGCCATTGTCTGAATGTAAGATCACCTGTTGTCGCTGTATAGCTTCACGCTGACAAATGTCTGTCATCAGGTCTGCAGCCAGTGCACTGGATTCCTCTTCGTAGACTTGCCAGCCAACTATTTTCCGGCTGTAAATATCCATCACCAGATAAAGATAGAAAAACACACCCTTGACCACGCTGGGCAGGTAGGTGATGTCCCAGCTGTAGATCTGGTTCGGGGCTGTAGCCGTTAAGGCTTTAGGTTTGTTCACTCGTTTTGCTGGCTTTGAACTCTCCCGGTGTTTTAGTTGCTTCTCTGCTTTCAATACCCTGTAAAAACTCGATTCTGAGGCGATGTAACGTCCTGTATCGGCAAGCTTAGGCACGATTTTGCTGGGTGGTAAATGCTCATAGGCAGGTTCATTTGCAATGGTAATGATCCGTTTACGCTCAAAAGAGGTGAGTTTATTCACTGGATGATGCACCGCTGTCTGTCGACTATCCTGCGCATTATCCGGGTAACTCCATCGCTGTAATGTTTTTGCACTGATACCAATCACTTCACAGGCCTGGGATTGTCGCGCTCCTGACTCTGTCGCCTGTTTAATTGAATCCATAATAGCTTCTCGGTCTTTACTCATTGTGAGTCGTCCTCGTCGCTTCCCCAGATCTCCTTGACTTTTTTTTGGAGCACTAATAACGCGGCGGTTTCAGCCAATGCTTTATCTTTACGTCGTAGCTCTTTTTTTAGAGTATTATTTTCAGCTCGTAGTGTTTTCATTTGTCCTGGTAATTTCGTTTTACCACTTACCGCAACCCCATTCAGAAAATCGACTTTCCACTGATGAATATGGTGGGGATAAAGCCCTTGCTGACGACAGTGCTGACTGATCTCTTCTTCGCTGAGTGTTGCACAGGTAATCACCATAGCCAGCTTTTCTTCCTGATTCCAGTCCTGGGGTCTTTTCTCTTTAGTCATTGATTCACTATTCATAAATTCAGAGTCTAAACCAGGTTCGAGTTCCTGGTTCCTGCTTTTTCTAATCCATGTTTCCAGCGTTGAATAACCGACTCCAAGTTCTTCAGCAAGGGACTTTACACTGCTTCCATCCTGCCGACTAAGTGCCTTTTCAACCGCTTGTATTTTAAATGATTGGGTGAATTTCGATCTCATTTTCTTTGCCTCTAAGTAAAAATTTAGAGGCGACAACTATCCTGACACAGGGGGAATACCCACCAGGTAATAAATATTTTGATATTTGATCCTGCTTAGAGGCATCACCTTTGTAAGCATGGCTTACTAGTAATGGTTTCTTTACTCCACCATTTATTAGATCAATAGCTCCGACTGCGCTATCTAACCCTCCAGAAAAAAGACAAACACTATCTAGGCCTTTCAAACTCATTCTTTTTTGTTTAGCCTTTCTACTCTTTTTAGGTAATGGAGAAACTAATCCACCAGGAACAAAAATTAATGTCCACATATCACCCGTTAAAAAACCTAATGCCTTTTCTAATTTAGAAGAAACAGTATTCCATTTATCCGGTGTATGTAGAGGCACCTCAAGAATCAACTCACGTGACCATGAATTTTTTGAGTCTTCTCTTTGACTAAATGTATCCGCAGCAGTTACAGCCATTGCTATTGTAAGAAAATCAAATGAATCATTTGATACTCGACTACCAAGATCTCTAATTTTTTCAATTATAGGTCTAGCAATACAGCTTGATGATAAAGAATTCCATTTGAATTTGTCGTATAACTGAACAGGATGACATGCATCACTGTAGACCGGTAATTTTTTTGGGTCGTGATGAAATACAAATCTGGTCATTTAATACTGCTCCCACTCTGTAATTGTTTGACTTATTGCAGAAATTTGAACTTGCGTCATCTGAACTTGGGTAATATTAGATACATCACCACCAGAAATTTTTTCCAATTTCCCATCAACTACCACCCTTATAAGCTCTCTTAGCTCATTCTCCATATTAATTTGCCTGAGAGCAGTTTCTGCGTGAAACCAGGCCTTTCCCATATCAAGTAACACTTGCTGAAAAACCAAATCTGTCAGATAAAAAGTAAAAACCTCCCCCATAAGATCAGGTGTAAACCCTACATCATCAATATATTCAGATTCCTGCAAAGCTTCGCTTAATGCAAAATTCATTGAAGTTCGAACAATATCTGCATCAGCTGAGTCAGGTGTTAAATGTGTTACAATCTTGTCTATAGCCTGATCTGTAGACAATCCAGATAAATCAGATAATTTTAGGCTTCCGAATTCTGTGTTAACAGGATTACCATTTAACAGTCCAAATAAACCTGCTCCTGCGGTGACTCCACTCGCTAGCCTTTTTGCCGCACCGCCCCCTTTACCAGTCGAATATCTTGCGTAATGACCTAGAGACCTCTTTAAATCATCCTGACTTCCTGTCTTGGCATAATCCCCGAAAGCTCTTCTAGCATTTTGAAATCTAGAGGATGATGGTTGAGCATGCTGAGGCTCTGGAATTTCTCCCTGTATTTCTGAGTTGCTAACTTCTACATCAGAACCTCCATCACCGCTTCCCGTGATAACTATTGAATCGCCTTCCTCTGCCCAGGGAGGAACAAGAGGGTTTTTGCCATTAGGCCCCTTGCTTGACATGGAAGTGCCCATTATTCAATTAACTCCTTTAATATTGGTGATAGCCACCGCTGCTTTGGAAGGCTTGACAAAAATTTACTTAAGTAGTTTCTACATTCTGCATCTTGTGCAGCTAACAAGAGAGCACCATCTAAACCGTGAGGCTTATTACTCCAATCTGAAATCGTTCTCAACGAGATAGTAATCTCCTCCATAACTGATAAATAATCCTCTTTAGGTGTATTAATGATGGCCTGTTTTGCTTTTGGGCTACTTCTAGTTTTAACGGCTTTAAGAAGTATTATAAGTTCTTTTGCAACAGGGGATATTGCTGTAGAAACGATGCCTAAAGGTATTGTCTCCCTACTTAAATATGCAGCTGCACGTAAATCAATATCTTTCAATAACGGAGGAAGCTTCACCCACTCAAAAATAAAACTTTCAATTGACTGCCATGTATCTGGAATTACTGCTTTTTCACTATCACTTTCCAAGTCTCTTAACGTTAATGAAAATCCGTCACCCTCATCTATTTGCCTGTATAGTTCAATAGTGGCATCCTTTCCGGCGCAGCGTTCAAAAATAACGAGTTTAGTAATTAATGCCTCATCAAGATTCATCTCCCTTCGGTCTGAAACACGCTTTCTCATTTTTATTACATTCAATAGGCGTTTAACAATTCTTGGATTCCCATTAATACGAGAAGATCCAGATAGCAACGGAGTAATTCGTTCAGCAACATTCAACGCTTCCTCCAGATTACTTGTAACTACAGGAGAAGAAATTGATATTTTCGACATCAAATCAGCAACTGAAATAGGCTTTTCTTTCCAGGCATTCCTTAGTGATTGAGTCAAAGAAGATTGAAGAATCTTTAGGTTTTCATCACCAATATCCAAATCAGTTGCTAAAAGCATAAACAAATAGGCTCTTACCTCTAAGGCACCAGGTTTTGGTACCTTAATAGGGACTTGTATTAGTTTATCCAGATAATCAGTTTGATGACGCTCATTAGCACCCTTATGATATTCTCGTACGGCTGAACGAATCATTTCCTCATCAGCTGCAATTACAAAAGCAGTATTTGGTAAAAACAAAAATAGTCGTATTGCTTCCAACGTATGAATAGAATTAAGTGGAGTACATCTATCCAAGTTATCAATATATACGACTAATGGACGTTTAATATCATTTAGTAACTGACTATATTCTTTCCTGAATGATGAAATTTCTTGGGGTGGAGACTTTATTTCTTTATCTCTTAATATCCCTTTAGTTTTACTGTGTATATTTTTAAGGTGCTCGATACCACCCTCAAGTAATTCTCCTTTATCGATTTCATCTGATGACACTGTATCTTCAGCAAAGCTAAAGAATTTACCAAAGGCTCCCCCAGTAGGAATTCCAAAAGCAGCCGCACCAATATCTGAAGCTAGCCCTAACGCTCTAATTTTATTAACACGCTTAGCAAGGGACTTAGCCTTCACAAATAGCCCTTCATTGCTTTCTACTTCTTTTACCAATGCCTCTGCTATGGTCTCTAATATTGAAGCTCTTGCATCGTCATAACCCTGATAAAGCCATGCATCAAAAACTATATGTATGTGATCTTTTGAATGTTTATTTAATTCAGTTTCTGTTAATTTTAATATAGTTGATTTACCCGCACCCCAATCACCAAAAACTCCGATAGAAATAGGGAGTAGTTCTGGTGTATTTATTATGTCAGCAACTGATTCTGCAACTTCTGAAAAATTCAGATAGTCTAAGTTTGATTCCAAGTCTGACCACATTATTAATCCCTCATCTAAAATATTTAACGTAACAACCTAAAACTACACGTCATTCAAATAAAAAGAAGCCATTCCATAAAGGCGTTCTTTTACACTTTTCCAATGAAGCATAACTTGCTTCATCACCAGAAAAATTTCAGACCATACTTGAGAATATAGTTCTTCGCCTGTTACATGTTTAATAACCGAATTATTCATAACATGAAGTTACTAACACATTACTGATAATGTGTTTTTTTCTTCGCTGGCCGGCTTCAACTATTTTCAACAAATCAAAAGCAATCCAAGAAAAATGTGCGACTTTGGCGAGATCAAAGAGTAACTGCATCATTTAATTCTGATGACAAAGATTCTGTAGCAAATGCTGTTTGTCTGACAGTAAGAAACTGCCCCCTATAATAATTTTTCAGTCAGTAAGTCAATTAAATTTTGTAATACTCTTTCGCTTTCTTGCTCTCACTATTCATGTCATTTTTCCATATGTCAAAGACGTGCAATCATACTTTTCGAACAGAAATTATCTAAACTTTTGAGTGGATGATTTCGCAGGATCAGGTATTCTCTATTAATTAAATTGTTGAGCCCATTTTGAATTATATTTCCTTCTTCTGATGAATCTTCAAGATATTCTCCTCTTGAAGAAAGATTGAATTCATTCACCATAATTAACTGATCGCTAAGTTGATCGACTGCTATATGCTCTAGTGGGTTGCCACTCTTTATTATTTCTTTCAAGATGCTTAAATCTAAGCTCATGCTTCCCTCCTGGTTTATTGGTTATGAATTTTTCTCAAGAACCAGTGAAATACTCACTCAATTTTAATCTGTGAATGAACCAGTAGGTAAAGTATTCTATTTTTTTGAAAAAATCAGAAATTATTTTTACAACTACGATATTGAGTGAAAATTTAAGAGAAGGATAGACGCTAGCTTTTTTTTGTATAGCAAGATCTTCGAGTTCTTTTTTAATTTTATTTAGCAGGCTTTTAGATGACTTTGATTTATCCATTCCTGAGTATGTAATCACTAGCAAGGTTAATGGATGTAGACCCATTTCTCGCGATATTTCATCTATTTTTTCCAAAGTAGGGCTTTTCAAGCCTCTTTCCATTGAGCTTATGTAGTCTTCTTCATCAAAGCACAATTCGATAAAATGGTTACCACTACCCAGCGTGTCCATTTGATTGATCCATTTTGACTTCTTGCCAAACCGTTTGAGTAACTCGGGGTGACGCTCCGTGAGTGAACCGAGTGGCGCAATAAAAGGCTGCACGGTTATTTTGTCAACCTGATCATCCCGATGCTGCGCCTTGCCAACTGGAATATCTCGACTGATTTGATCGAACAGTTTTTTCAATAGTGCCTCATTCAGGTCTTCTACTTTCAGGCTCAACCTGCTTGCTATCATTCCGCAGCCAAGATCAACACCAACTGCAGCAGGTATGATGGCCCGATGGGTTGCGATGACTGAGCCAATGGTTGCCCCCATGCCCAGATGCACATCCGGCATTGCCGCCACATGGTGGTGAATAAACGGCAATGAAGCCACGTTCAACAATTGTTCTCGTGTAGCGTTTTCTATTTCATCCGTCCATATTTTTACCGGATGTGTCTTTTGTTGTATGATTTCTTTTATCGGCATTTATGACTCTCCCATATTAAAAGTTCCTGCCTACGGGTCTTTTATACGCTAATTTAGCAGATATAAATGGTCGTTTAATAATTCCCCTATTTTTATGGAACAATCATGTGGCCGTTTTTCAAGACTAAAAAGAAATCGAACAAAGACTACTCCCGTTTTGGCTTGATATCCGACACAGATTTTACGGATACCGAACCACTTGATGACCCACCTCGTCGGCCATTACTGCTACAGCAACTGGTCGAAGATATGGGAGATATGGCAGACCTGTGCGAAAACGATGTTGCACTAAAGTTCTGGTTACCAGAACCCGTCGACGAGGCTACCAAAGAATTGAAAGACCTGTTCGACATTACACTGAGTCGCATGTTGCGCCAATTCCTAATCACGCATTGTTATGGTATCTATGCCTATGAATGGCTAAAAGATAAATACCCGGACAAATTTATCGAGGGCTTCGGATCAGCAAGATTTAGTAGGAGACCTTCAAAAGAGCCGGTTAAAATCCGTGTTACCACCTACTGGGTACCTGAACTCGGTAAGAACATCAGAGCCATCAAGCTCTGGATACCTTCGCGTTTAAAAGAAGACCTAACCATTCTTGCTCAACATGCAGGACTCAGCACATCAAACTATGTGCGTGAAATCGTCATCTCTCGTACCCTGGGGCATGGCACTCTGCCAATGCGACCGGAAATGATGCAATACAAGTCAACTTCGCAAGCTGAAGACTGGAATGAAGACAGAGAAGTCCCCTGGCGTGAAATTTCCGAAGAATTATATGATGGCAATGATGCCATTAAAGTAGTAACAACTGATTCCTCTGAATAGATACCTTTTTTGACTTGACCGGATTGCACCTGTGCTTTTCTTGATTTTTTATCCATCGTCCAAAAACATCATTGTAAATTGTCTCTACATCAATACTTAAATCCTCAATATTTTTATCGACCCTGGCATTAGCAAAGCCTCTTATATCAAAAAACTGCCAATGTTTTCCGCTAAGTTCAAGCCCGATCACGGCAACAGGTCTTTCAGCATAACGGCTTTTTACAGTCAAAAACCTAATTTCTCCTTTAATACACTGATCTTTAAAACTTTCCAGGCAATTGCGCATCTGTCTTGAAACCTTATACAAATCATACTGATTACCGACCTCAGCAACTTTCAGGCCGCCTAAGATGACAGTACCTAAATAAGTTGGCCAGGATACAGCCTGAGTTAACAGCTTTTTCTTTCGTAAACGATGCCACCTGGATGCCTTATCGACAAGCCATTTCCACCCCTGTTTTTTCTGATTTTTATCCAGTTTAATCTTGTTATCCATCACCCAGTAGGCAACTTGTAATAATTTATCCACTTCGTTAATAGTGATCGACTCCATTTTACCAAAATAGTGAAAAGCAACCGTAAAGATAGCAGCATCATATTCCCCCCCAACAAACAAAATTTCCAGATTTTTGCTTATGTCATATCCCTGCATATAGAACAAAGCGATAAGTAACTGCCTAGCAATCGGCGGTGGAAAGTTGTGATGCTGCAAAAACTGAAGATATTTCATGGCTGTGTGGAAAAACCGAAAACTTTGGTACTGGTATTGCCAGAAAAATAACATCATATAGTCACCATAATGGCATAAGTACTTCCAGCTTTGCTGACTACCGGTTGCCGCCACTATCATAGATTTGAAATCACTGAAATCAAATTCGGCACTGGATTTGGGTGCAACTTTTCCTGCATTTTCAGCGACCAGACCTAGCTCTTCTTTCATCTCATTAAATCTTGTAAGATTGGCAAAATGAAACAGGCGGATCAGCTTATTTTCTTCAATATTTAATTGGCGATAAACCGTGAGATTCCTCCAGATGAGAGTTAACTCTTCCGAGTCAACATCAGATTTAATGTGTATCCGTTCCGCTATATCCAGAATTGGTTTAGGAATAGCAAGCGCTGCTGGAACCAACTTCGTTTTGAGTATCTCAAATCGATAATCAGTACGTACCTTCTTTGCTATGCCAATGCTGAAGTTTCTGTAAAGCCTTTGCTCCGACTTTAAATTTTGCCACACATCATCTGGAATAATTTGTACAAGAACCGTATGAATCCACTCATCTGTGGTAAAAAAAGGACTCAGTGACACTAGTGCATTTTGTCGTGCTCCTTGCCCATCCGTATTTGACAGAAAGCAGGAAAAAGACTGATTCATTGAATCTTTTAAATAATGGATGCATCCAAAAACGGAAACGCTGGTTAAGCCGTTTGAATATTCAACTTGAATAGGATTTGACAAGTGATCATCAAACCATATAAAGATCGACCTGATCATCTGGTGAAGGTCTAACTGATTTAAACTATCCTGATTGATCTCACTACATTGCTTTATCAACCCAATATAGTTTTCACACAGGGAAAGGTATTTTCTCATCTTTGGCTGAAGTAAATTTAATTACCTACAGCATAAAGTTAAAAACTGGTTTATTTATTTTTCCCCTACTTTTTTTCAATTGTATTTATCTTTTCAGCTTGAATGACCTGCTAGTAATAAATACTGTCACTATCTTAGCGGTGAATATCAAACAGAAAAACGTACCACTTCATCCAGTAATGGCATTTTTTTAATCTGATACTCACGTGAGACAGCTTTATCATTGGGGATTTTTTCAATGCTGGCCAGACCCATAAAATGTAGAAATCTATCCAATGTTCTTATGCTGTAGCATGCTCGAACCTGATCTTCGGCACTTCTGTAAGATGTGGGAGTAACTTCCTCTGTAACCATCGGAAATGCCTGTAAATAATAATCCTCATAAATCAGAAATGGCTTCCAGTCACTACCATGCAGGTTGAGCAAATACAGGGAAAACAGAAAGGAGTGCTGGATGAAGGGAATTTCATCATATCCATCCCGGTACCCCCAGTTAAATTTCCGGCAATAGGTTTTAAATATCAGCGGATAAATCCCTGCAAAACCCGCTTTGACAGCTATCTTCTGGTATTTTTTGGTTAAAAAGAATCGTCCTTTTGTTTTTCTGAGTAATCCCGAAATTTCCATGATTACCCGGGCCGTATGTAAATCTTCAAAATCGTCTTCCCTGTTGATGTTCATACGATGGAGAAAATCAGTTTCAGGTAAATGTTTTCGGTAATCAATAACCACTTCTTTACAGAGCTTTTGCGGCAGATTGCCCTTGGCCGTTGCTTTCAGGCCTTTTTCATCAATAGCATCGGCTATCCATTGAATTAATGTCATTATGGGCGCTTCAGGTTCGCTGGTGGATAGAGTTTCTGGAAAACTAAAGAATTCAGGAGATTCAAATGGAAAGTGCAACATTCGATGAACCTGTTCAGATGATAGTCCCTGGAAATCATCCTGAGGCTGTTGGTTTCTCTGTTGCATGAACTGATTAGCCATTGCCTGCGCTTCGTCAAGCGAGTTAATTTCCTGACCAGCCAGTAAATCTTTCAAGTCTTCATTAGCGACAGAGGCTGGTGACAGGCAGCAATGTTTGTATTTTTTACCACTTCCACAGGGACAGGGATCATTTCGTCCAGTTTTCATTTTGAGTATTGATTAGTTGTCTGAATTTCATTTGGATATATTACAATACTGCTTAAATAAACTCTGCTATTCAATATGATGATTAATGAACATAAATGTACCTCCCTTCCGAAATCTGGCGTTTATCTACACTTCGATGATGAAGTACCTGCATGGACTTTGAATATTCAGAAAGAAGCGACAGAGTCAGACCTCGAAGAAAATCATAACCTTGAAAATATTGGCGATACTCTCTGGTTGACCAGTCTTAATATTCTATATTGTCCCTATTGTGGCGAGCAGCTTCCCGGATTGGAATCTATTGATAAGACAAATTATGGTTATTTTCAGCACAACGATTTCAGCCGGTGGAATTAAATGGCATTCACGACTCATCCATTATTTTAGCTCTCGGATGTTCATTTTTATAAACTGGAGGCTAGAATAAAATGTGGATACTAAGTGTGTATTGGACACTGGCTCGGGTCGATCTATCCAGCCGATCCAGGAGCGGTTTTATCGCCTGCCAATCCTACCAGATACTTATCGGTGCCGTGGCCCGAGGAGGCTTTACCGCTCACGTCTCATCGACCCGAGCGGTGTGCATGTTGACCGGTATCCAGCGGCTACCCGGTGCCCAGTCTCCCCAACGCCCCCGGTAATAGCGTTCGTGGCGCAGATTGCGGTAATGAGGACGCACTGAACCAGCCGGTCTGAATTGATGTACTTGATGGATCAATGCCGGAACCGCCCCCTTGTCGGAACCCGGCAGCTTGATGTCATGCATGAATGCCACCGAATTTTCATGTGCACCGATATAAACTATAAACGCAATGACAAACTTCAGGATTTCAAACTGAGTCCGCCGTTCATGATCGCTCAGGTCGTAGCTAAAAACGCTGGTGTCCACACCCGTCAACTCATGATAGGTGTCTATATCCTCCGCCTGCAGAATCCATTCGAGCTTCCACAGATCCAGGTTTAAAACGATGCGACCTACCCCATCCGGATCCTGATAACAAATACCCAGTTGAGGGCCACCTGTGCCGGTTCCCTCCAACGAGGTCTGCGTTGCAAAATCCCGGTTAAACTGTTCCACCAGTTCGTCTTTACGCTCTGGCGTCAGATAGTGTACGAACAACCCCTGAATTTTCTGCTCGTTGAACAGGGTTTGTTTGGGCAGTGCAATCGAGAAAACATCCGCGAACGGCCTTAAGGCTTTTATTTGTCCCTCGAAATTGGTGTCAAGCAACTGCGTGACCAGACCCTCGGATTCAGGCATCAGGCAAATGGGGGCTTTAAACCACCAATGCTCAAGGAACACGATGGGGGACGCGATATCCGGCAGGATCAAACCCTCGTTCAAAAGTTCAATCCAGGTTCTCTGCCAGGGCTGACGGGGAATATCTATATCCATCTCTCGCAAGCCTTTTTTCAATTCAGCCCGGACTTTATAGCTGTCACAACTGCTGGCTTTACCTGAGTGTTAGGGTTGAAATTACTCGACTGGCGAATTGCATCAACAAGGGCATGTTGTACTGTATTTACATTGCTCAGTACTCTGTACTACTTTGTTCAGAAAGCTCATATATCTGCCTAAGAGTGCTGACAACATCGAGAACACCTAGACCATTAAGACCGAACGGCTTTAACGCCAGACCAGATTCTTCTGAAATAGCGTCAAGATATAGCTGCATATCATGCGAGATAGTATCTGGTAGAGAGAATCGTGATTCTGGCGAAAGAATCTGAAATAAACGAAATATATCTTTCTTGTGTTTATTTATCGTTTTCGAATCGACTCGTTCACCTTTATCCTTTTGCCTCTTCAAATCCAGCCAGGCTCTTGCTTTCAATGGAATCAAGCATGCCTCTGTAACAACCTGCACACCACTTACTTCAACCTTATGCTGATGGATAAACTTATAATAGTCTTCATCCAATAATATTGCTGACAGGCTTGATACATCTTCATCAATTGGAATGGGAGTTAAATGACTATCAGCACCCAACACCAACTTATCGGGAGTACGTGAGAATAACTCCAACATAAATGGAAAGCTCTTATTTTGCGGCTCATTAAACCGATAGAATATTTTTTTCCCAGAACTGCGTTGCTGGTTTTGGTAGCCACCTGCTTTTACAAAAGCCCAAAATGTTTCAGCGAAACTTTCATCAAGTACTTCCACACAAAGCACAATATCCAGATCTTTTGTAGCACGAAAATCAACACCGGCTTCATCCATCACCAGGACTGAAGCCGTACCTCCAATTAATACATAATGGTCACTAAAACCTGCAAAATACTCCCGGAACTTATCTAATCCTTTTATCATAGATACTGTTCCATCATTTCTTCCAGTGCCATTTCAATTCGTTCATCACTTTCATCTTTTAGACTAAGAAAAAGGGAAAAGGGATCGACATAACCCTCAACTCCCAATATTTTCGGGTCATAACACCAAACCTGTAAAAGACAGGTACCAGGTTCTTCCACAGGGATCTGCTCAATATCTGTTTTTTCCATTATCTTCCATGCATCACGGCTCAGGGCATATTCGATATAAGCAGGCTCATTAAGTAATGAGCGGTTAGACAGGGCAGTTAACCCTGCAGGCAACAAATTCCACTTTTCAAGATTTTTCTCGGCGATTCGCACTGTGCGACTGACAGGGTTACGTAACCGGGGAAGAGCTTCCTGCCAGACAGTTTTACTATCGCCCAGGAAGTTAATCAGCCTCTCCCTGCCAACTCTCTTCACATCAGCAATGTGTGATACTTCCAACTCATCCAGTGATCGCCCCATTGTCATGGCGCTATACCCAAGTTGCTTCGATAACTCTAAAGGTGTAACAGAAACATCAATTCGTCCCAGTAACCAATATATTAATACTACCTGAGTGGCCGGGCTGAAACGCTCAACAGAAAGCGGCTTGTTTCTTCCTGTGCGAGCTCTTAACTCCATTCCCAGTGCCGGTAAGTACATCTGAACTTTAGGAATAACAAAGGCAATGCCCTTTTCAATTAATCGTTTACGAACATAGGTAGGGAGCGATAGTGCCACCACACAGATTTCATCAACATCAATTGATGGTATTTGGCGCATGTGTTTAATAAACTGAGCAGGCTTAAACTCATCCTCTTCCAGCAAAAAGACAGCGGTGAATGAAGTTCTACCAATAACCAATTTATAAAGAGCATATTGGCGGGATAAAAAATAGGGTAAAGCACTGCTAATCACAGGATCAAGAGCAACCTTCAACCATGTCACTTCAGACAGATAATGCTCTAAATTCTTTGCAAGTAGATCCACAGAAACCCTGTTAACATATTTTTATGCACAATAACATTACAAATGTTATTGTGCAATTATTGGTTATCTTATTGTTACTACTTAAGTTTAAGTTAAACCACTATCTCTAAAAACTCATTTATAAAATCTACCCAATAGCGCCAAGTGCTCCATCTAAATCTAATGAGCCTAAGTGAACTTAATTTAGATGGTGGTGAAAGGCGCACCACCACGAAGTGGTGGCTTTATTCAAACCCTTCTTGTTGATCCAGATATTGCTTTACGATTTCAAGTGGCGCACCTCCGCAGCTAACCAGACAATAACTCCTGCTGTAAAAAACTGGCTTCCAGTAAAACTGACCTAAGTGTTCGGGAAACTCCTTTCTCACAAGTCTTGATGTGGCAGTTTTTAAACTATTCACCATTTTACTTGGTTGTATTTTTGGGTTTGCAGAAATTAAAAGGTGAAGATGGTCTGATTCACCGTTGCACTCCAAAAGCTCACAATTCCAAGTTTCCAGCAACCTTCTGTACTGAGATTCTAAGTACGAGGCAACCTCTGGCGTGATAAAGAGACGACGATATTTAGACACAAAAACTAAATGGTAGTGAATATTATAAACGCAGTGGTACAGCGTGTTTAAGGCTTGTTTATTCATTATAACTAAATATAATCAGTTGCATGAATAAAGCAATCCGTAAAGTCACATACAAACTTAAAGCATCAGCTTCTCAAGAAGAATCGCTGATGGATTTGTTTGTTCATCACCACCAGCTGTATAACTGGGCTTTACGTGATCGCATCGAAACATACCGCAACTATGATTATGGGCTTAACTTTTCAGAGCAGTGCAAGATCAACACACTGTGGCGCAATAATCGCAAAGCACATGATATTTTCAATGCCAATGCTCAGAGCGAACAGGTCACTTTAAAGCGTGTTGCATTAGCTTTTGATGGTTTTTTCCGTCGATTGAAGAAAGGTGATAAGAAAGCTGGATTCCCACGTTTTAAACCATTCCAACGCTTTAACGGCTGGGGTTATAAGGCGCATGGTGATGGCTGGAAGCTTCACCTAAAAGAGAAGAAACATGGTGCGATTTATCTGGCTAATGTTGGTATCGTTAAGATCCGAGGTAAAGCCAGAAATGATGATGGCAAGCCAAAAACTGCCGAGGTCATTCGCAAGAATGGCGAGTGGTTTATCTCTGTTTCAATGGAATATGACTCCATTGAAAGGCAATGTGGTACTAAAGCAATCGGATTAGATTGGGGTGTTTCTCACTATTTTTCGATTATCGATCAAGATGGTAATTTTGATCAAGTCGAGAACCCACGTTATCTCAGAAATAGCAAGGAACAACTAGCTTCTTTTCAACGTGATTTAGCATTAGCTAAAAAAGGGACTCGCGCCCACCGCAAGTTGAAACACCAAATTGCCAAACTTCACCAGAAAATCGCCCGTCAAAGACTCGATTTCACTCACAAAGAAACTGCAAAATTAGTAGAAGTGGCGGCGTTGATCGCCACTGAAAAACTTACCGTTAAGAACATGACTCGCAGCGCCAAAGGCACTGCCGAGAAACATGGAAAAATGGTTAAACAAAAAGCGGGCCTGAATCGGGAAATCCTGAATGCAGCGCCAGCCATGACTCTTAATTTGCTATCCTATAAAGCGGAAGAAGCTGGTAGTGAATTTGTTGAAGTGCCAACAAAGCAAGTTAAGCCAAGTCAAACCTGTCCAGATTGCGGGGCTAAGAAGAAAAAGTCCTTAGCTGAACGCTGGCATTCATGCGAATGTGGCTGTGAAAAGCCACGTGACGTAGCCAGTGCGCAAGTTAATTTAAACTGGGCGTTAGGTGTTCAGGCTGGGAACCAGCCTAAGATTGCAGCTTAGGCTGTTATCTTTAAACTCCTTCAAAACGCGCAGCGTTTAGTGGGAGTTGTTCATAAACCCCGCTGTAATTTGACAAGGACAATGGGGCCGGAACACTAATTGTGTATTTAATACTGGCTTGGAGGGCAGATCCACCCAGCCGATCCGGGAGCCGTCAGGAGCAGTTCTACCACCTGCAAGTCTCACCAGATGCTCAATCGGTGTCGTAGTTTGAGGCTGCTTTACTGCTCACATCTCATCGACTCGAGCGGTGTGCATGTTGACCGGTATCCAGCGGCTACCCGCTTCCCAGTCTCCCCAACGCCCCTGGTAATAACGTTCGTTGCGCAAATTGCGGTAATGAGGACGCACTGAACCAGTCGGTCTGAATTGATGTACTTGGTGGATCGATGCCGGAACCGCCCCCTTGTCGGAACCCGGCAGCTTGATGTCATGCATGAATGCCACCGAACTTTCATGTGCACCGATATAAACTATAAATGCAATGACAAACTTCAGGATTTCAAACTGAGTCCGCCGTTCATGATCGCTCAGGTCGTAGCTAAAAACGCTGGTGTCCACACCCGTCAACTCATGATAGGTGTCTATATCCTCCGCCTGCAAAACCCATTCGAGCTTCCACAGATCCAGGTTTAAAACGATGCGCCCTACCCCATCCGGGTCCTGATAACAAATACCCAGTTGAGGGCCGCCTGTGCCAGTTCCCTCTAACGAGGTCTTCGTTGCAAAATCCTGGTTAAACTGTTCCACCAGTTCATCTTTACGCTCTGGCGTCAGGTAGTGTACGAACAACCCCTGGATTTTCTGGTCGTTGAACGTGGTTTGTTTGGGCAGGGCGATAGAGAAAACGTCAGCAAACGGCTTTAAGGCTTTTATTTGTCCCTCAAAATTGGTGTCAAGCAACTGCGTGACCAGACCCTCGGATTCAGGCATCAGACAAATGGGGGCTTTAAACCACCAATGCTCAAGGAACACGATGGGGGACGCGATATCCGGCAGAATCAAACCCTCGTTCAAAAGTTCAATCCAGGTTCTCTGCCAGGGCTGACGGGGAATATCTAAATCCATCTCTCGCAGGCCTTTTTTCAATTCAGCCCGGACTTTATAGCTGTATGGGCTGTAGAGGTAGTAATTCATCTTCGCTCTTATCTCTGTCCTGTATAATCACCAGGTGTAGCCAAATCTATTGACAAGTTATGGTGGATCATCGTGGGCAAACGGGATTTATTCATAGCGTCCTATTGTGCTCTTTTTGCTTGTTACACTTTTGGATGAAGATAGTGGCACCGGCACGAAATAAAGGTGCCCCGCCGTTGGCCGGGTGTCGAATTTTAGTATGTTCTATGGACAGCCGGTTCAGGCTTTCACTGGCAATATTGCCCAGTGCCATCACCGGTATCTCCTGAAACGCCTCAAAGAAAAGCGACAGGGATTCTAGTCCTGCAGACTTTTCGGCAGCATTCGGAGCACGATTTGATAAGGGCCCATCTTTACCTTCCGGGTGCCAGGGTACGGCATTAAATAAAATTGTCCGGTCTGCAACCTGGTGTTTGTGCAGTTCTTCCCAAACGATTGTCGCTGATGGTTCCTTCCAGGGAATATGGCGAGTGGTAATCCTTTCACCCTTAGAATGATCCATTCGTGGAATGGCTTGATCGACGAGTAACTTTTCAGAGGTAAATGGAACTCCAGTGAATCTTGCGCCTCGAAATCCTGCAGCCTCACCTACAAAAATGCACAAAGGATCAGGGCAAGAAAGGTGAGCCTTTAAATTCTTTCTTCGCTGAAGAAAATACTTGTTCGATATTTCATTGGGGCAACTCTGTGACCAGGGATTGAATACCCTTGGCGCTTGATAGTCAGTGATAGCAGATATTAACTGGTCAATAGTTACGGCCATATTTACGTTCGATTGCTTTTCATATTAAAGATTCTCATCTTGTTAATTTCTAAATTATTAGATTACCGATTGATTAATTTTATTTCTTTTCCTGTGCAAATCCATATTCGTTTTGATGCTTTATCTATGTCAGACCATTCTGCAGATGTTGAATTGGGTTTAACATAAATAGAATTAGGCTCAACTTCGTAGATAAATGAGCGGTTATCATTTTTTAATTGCCTGAATATTAAAGTAACTAATCCAGACTCATAAATACTGTATTTAGATTTATCTACTCCTGGTGTAGATATAAATGCCGCTTTGGATTCAGCATATGCAGAGACATGATAGGAAATACCATTTACAGATGTAATGTTACCTGCAGCAATATCAAAACTTTCAGTATCAATAATATTCTCTACTATGTATTGAGTAGCCTTTTTCCGGTTTGAGTTTTGATTCCCTGTACCAGACATTAATAGTTTCATAATCAAGGCCTATTCAGTTGTTTTCATATTAATTCTTGAATATTCACTGGATCACCAATCTTCCTTGCCTGCTCAACAACCCTTGAATGGTGCGTAAACATAATTACTTGCGTTTTCTTAGCGATCTGAGAAAGAGCAATAAGCGCGGATTCAGATCGTTCATCATCAAAGTCAACCAGGATATCATCTACGATGAAAGGCATAGGTTCTGATCCTTCCATGAATTTTTCCAGCGATGCTAATCTCAGGGCCAGATACAATTGATCACGTGTTCCCGAACTCATACCCTCCACATGTACCTGATCACCATTGGGTCGAATACCCACAAGTACCGGCTCGTCCTTTTCATTGAAGTCAGCTCTTAAAGATTCAAATGAGCCACCGGTAAGTACCGCGAAGCTTTCACTAGCACTTTTAACTAATGGTCCTTGATTCTCTTTACGGTAACGCTCAATTTCATCACGTAACACTTTACTGGATAGTTTTAATCGAACGTATCGTTCTGCATCTGATCGAATACTGGCAAGTTTTGTTTGCGCTTGATCAGCCAGTGAAGCAGCGTGGTCACTACCATCCATAAGCTCTAACTCTTTTTGTTTTCGCCCTTTAGATTCAGTCAGATCATTTCGTTTTGGATCAAGTTCACCCTCAATCCTGTTATTCAACTCTTCAATCCGAGCGGGGAGTTCGTCCGATTCAATTCCTTCTGCCTCCACGCGTAATTCCGCAATGGAAACACCCTCACCCAGCTGAATTAGTTCCTGTTCAATCGCTTTTAATTCTCGCTTGATTCTACGGTATTCATCAGATTTTTTTTGTGCGACTTCGAGTTGCGAATGTTCTCCGCATTTAGCTTCTAAAACCAGAGAATCAAGTCTCCCGGTCATTATTTCAATCGTACTCTTAGATTCCTGTATTTCATTCTTTGCATCTTCTATTTGTGTATTGATTTGCTTAAGCTGTTTTTTATTAGACTGGTTTTCAGCCAGCAAAGAGTTTAAACGTATTACGGCATCTTCAACAGAAAGCTCATTTTCTTCAGGCAACATGTTGTTCATCATGCTTACAACCTGTTTCTGAAAAGCATCGGCATCTTCATCGATTGCATTGATCCGTATCTGTAATTTCCCCGCATCTTTTTGTGTATCAAATAACTTCCTGAGTTTATCAGTAATATCAGAGACTTCAGAAGGCGTTGAATTACCGGCCAGACCAAACCCCTTCATTAACTTCCGCCACTCTTCGAGCCATGATTCTAGTTCTTTAGTCGCTATTAGATGCTCATCTGATAAAGATTCAAAGTCAGCATCCAGCCTATCAATAGTTTGATTCAGTACATCGCGTTGCTTGTTCACCTGGTCTATCTGCTTTGACAGATCTTCACATGCCGTCAGTACCGGTTCAAGATTCTCTGATTTAGATGGTTTGTTGCCAGCATCTACCAACTGTTCGTTGAGTAACTTGATATGAGTGATACGAGAACGCTCCAACCCCTGATTTTTCTGTTTATACTCTTTTAACTGTTCAACCTTATTTCTAAGCTTTTCCTGATCATCAAGCCAGAGTCTCATTTCACGTGGTGTACGAGGAATAATTCGGCAAATAGTCCATATTGAATTCCATTCATCATCCAGCTGACTTTTTTCAACAGTACACGCATCAAGCCCCTGATTTATTTCACTCAGTTGTAAATTCAACGCTTTCTCACTGGCCTGTAAAGAAGCCATTGCATGGACTCTCTCCGCTTCACGGCGAAGCCGGTCTGACAGTTCGTCAGTATCAAGCATACGTCGCTCAAAAGTATCCGGCAGCGAATCTCCTGCTAATAAATGACTGGACTCTAAAGATACATCTTCACTATCAATCCATTCTCGGCGCAGTAGTTTCCATATTTGATCACGCACAGCTCTAACCTCAACCAAATCCTCTTCAGTGGGTACATCTCCGGCCAGATGCATTACATCGAGATTAAGCATGGCCGCTTTTAGAGCGGTACCAATCTCTTCCGCCTTTTCCTTTAGCTTTTGAATCCGTTTATCTGAATCATCGAAAGATTTTTCGAAGTGATTGACACTCTCTCTGTTAGGGACACTGAGTGCTGGAAGATCTTCCAATATACCATCCCACAGTGAGAGACGAGACAGGTCATCTACACAAAGGCTCTGTAATTTTTGAATGTCACTCTGAGTCGAATAAATCAATCCATCTAAATCGCCCAACTTTCTGGCCGCATTTATTGTCAGATTTATGGCTTCAGACGAAGCCATATCTGGAAGGTTATTTTTATCTTTACGCGCAGCCTTTAACTGCGTTTCAGTTTCATTTTGATTAGTAACGACCTGCTTTACGCTGGATAAGAGTAGAGCTTTTCGATTTCCCAGTTCAGTTATTGTTTTTTGGCGGGAGAGAATTGGACGTAATACTTCAATATCTTTTAAATCGAGGTCAGGACGTACATCTTTAAGCAGATACTCAGCTTCAGTTAGCAATTGCTCCTTTTCTGATTTTAGATGCGGTTTATCTTGCAATGCTTTTCTATGTCCACCCAATCGGGCATGTAAATCTTCTATCGTTTCAGCCTGATCCAGAAAATCCTGATTTACTGATAGTTTTTCTACTTCATCCTTAAGACCATCAAGACGTGGAGTTGTTTTATCTAATAATAACTGGGCAGCCTCTAATGCCTTAACCGTCTGCAGGTGACGAGTTACAAAGTCATCCGGGAGAATAACTACATCACCCAGGGTTTCCTGTTCACGAAAAAGATCGCCATGCCCGGCAAGTTTCGGTAAAGTATTTTTAATTCGGATTAAACGGGTAACTTCTCTCCAATTATTCTTTAATTCTGACTGAATCTCAGATAGCTCTTTGGTTAATTCATCTAATTCATGGCGTTTAATATCCCAATCTCTGGATGGGAGCGAGATATCTTTTATCTCTTTCTTTAAATCAGAAAACAACTTTAATGAAGCATTAATTTTTTGATTCGAACCTCTGGGCTTAAAAAGCTCTTCCGCTTCAACATCAAGTTGCTCCAATACTGTATGTAATGAATGACTTCCTAGTGATGCTGAAAAAAGAGTCTGGCCTACCTCCCCTTTTTGCTCAAGAATTTCCTGTCCGCCTTGCTGCAGCGCCTGGTGGTCTATACCAAAAAGAGCCTCGAATAGCGGTAACTTGATTCCATTCAGAAAAGGGTTCAAAACCTGTTCATCGAGAACATTACCACAACCATCCAGTAAGGTATTTTTGCGCCCTTTGCGGCGGGAAATTACGAGCTCTTTTCCATCTCCATTCTGTAAGCAACCATTAATTCGAAGTTCCTTAGCTGCGTGCAGGAAATTATCCAGGGTTCGCTCCTGTATGCCATACAACAATGCTTTTAATCCGCGTAAAGCCGAACTCTTACCTGCTTCATTCGGACCATAGATTATCTGTAAGCCCTTTTCGTGCTGATCAAAAATCAAATGTTTTTCTGTGAAAGGGCCAAAAGCAGAAAAAATCAATTGTTTAATTTTCATTGGCCCTGCTCCGTGGACAGAAGGCGGTTGATTAAATACTCTTTAATATCTGCAACGGCATCTTTAATCAGTTGCGGATTGGCCGGGTCATAAGGCTCTTCACCACCCAGAATTTCAGCGGGCAGTTTCTGCCGCAGTGATGAAAGTTCATGAATCAGATCATCTAAATCAGTATCATCTATTTCAATTTGCTGAAGTGCGCGCAACAGGTAGGCTGTGCCATCATCCCGCGAGAGTGCCTCATCAGTAGAAACAGATGGTTTTGTCTTGATAGATACTTTCTCCAGCCAAATTCCTGCACCACCAATACCAGTTGCTAAGGACCTATATTCCTGAACCCAGTGTTCCCTGTCTATTTGTAATTTAGCGTGAGCAGGACAGGCACCTTTTAGAATCAATCGAACAGCTACAGGTCGACCCTCTGCATTGTCAAGAGCGTCCTGTAGCTCATCTCTAACCTGCTCGTAAATCTCGTCTACAGTTTCTTTACCTGTGACGTCTGACTCGCAAACAACCCAGCGCAGCACATCAAGATCATGATGAACGACATTGAGCACTTCTCTATCATCCACAGTTACCAAAGTACAGCCTTTGGCTCCAGTTTCCCGGATATGCCGTCCCTGTATATTACCTGGAAATACAATCCAGGGATCTTGACTCACCTCTTCCCTGTTATGCACATGACCTAAAGCCCAGTATTGATATCCTTTAGTGCGCAACCCTTCCTCAGTACAGGGAGCATAAGGTTCATGGCCCGGTTTACCATTAAGGCAGGTATGTAGTAGTCCAATATTAAAGTAATCAGTATTGCCCTGAGGGTAGGCTTGCGAGAGATCATCGGTGACCGATCTTTTAGCAAAGCCCTGACCATAAATGGCCACATTCAGATCATCAAGAATTTGCTGTTCTGGCGCTTTGGTGGCGAACATGGTGACATTAGCCGGAAGGCGCAGGTGCCTGGTAATTTGGCTCGATGCATCATGATTACCCGCCACCATAAACACCCGGATTCCAGCCTCATCAAGGCGGTTCATACATTTCGTGAAATATAGTCCAGTGTTGTAATCCTTCCAGTCACCATCGTACAGATCGCCTGCCAGCAGAACAAAAGCGACTTTTTCATCTATTGCGAGTTCAATTAGGTTGTCAAAAGCCCGGCGAGTAGCGCTTCGTATTTCATCTACAGGCGCACCTTCATATTGCTCCAGGCCTGATAGAGGGCTATCAAGATGAATATCTGCTGCATGGAGAAATTTAAAGCTGTTTATTTGCATTTTATTTGTCATCCTATGACTGATAATTTTTTAATTTTAGAAGTGCATTATAAAGCTCATACTGAGCCGCTTCATATTTATCTTATGGCTATCCATAGTGATTGCTCACAACAGACATTACAGTCTATCCTAAACTATAATCACTCAACTAACGCCTTTAACATAGCATCCCTGGCATCCGCATAAAATTGAACATCAACCTTCGTTGCCATGTCGTCAGACAGATCAAATAACTGTCGCCTGCAGCTGACCGGAAGTAATACAGCTTGGGCACCTTTTTCAACCGCTAATTCAATAACATTAACTGCATTTAAGATTGGTTCTATCGAACCACCCAAGTTAATTTCACCTACTAATATCAGGCCACCCCGGATAGGTTTTTTCAGCATTCCACTACAAATTGCTACTAATGCTGGAATACCCAACTTAGCCCCCTTCTTTGAAGCATCAAAAGCTCTAAGCTGGACGGTGAACTCATGGGAGCGAGGATCACGGTCACCAACTAATTCGGATGCACGTGAGTACAAATTTTGTTCGGCATAGCGAACAGATTCTCTAAATGCGGGAGGAATGGGGTTGTTAAGTATCTTAACACCACTGCCAGGACCTTCATTGACTTCAATTCGATAAAGACCTGCATTGTCATCAGAATCCGTACCACCTTCACTTATTGCCCAAATTTGACCAGGTTCTAAGGGGTCACTACCAATAGCATTGTCAGCTTGTAATTCAGGAGTAGAAACAAACTGCTCTACTCCCTCATCCCCCATAATGTAACTAAAATGGGTATTACGGAATTCTGCTGAACCAATTCGCTTTTGCTGTTCTTTTACTCTACGTCTGACTTCTAACCCTTGGCGAACAGCCCATTCTAAATCTTCATCAGATACTTCTAAATCCATACTGGGATATAACAGTTTTAACAAGCCTGATACTGTTTTATTTACAGCATTAGTGTCTCGACCGCTTAATGCTCCGCCAAAATAGACTTTCCCTTGCAAAGCACTGATACGACTCTGATTTCTTAAATGACTGAAACATTCAGATAAAAAGTCACTCACCAGTCCAAAATGATCAGTCAATAAATCTTTTTTCATTTTAGGCGCATTCCAGCCAGGCAAATAACTATGAATACGATCCATCCAGGCCGTATCATTACGCATCTCTTCAGGTAATGGCCCAAATAGATGGCCAATCCTTTGTTGATGATCAACATCTACATCAAAATTACCAACAAAAACTAAAGAGCCATCCCCCCGAATGCTTTCTTTGCCACGGCTGAATTCACCTGATTCCATGTATCCTTTCATGATATTGACACCGTCTTTGGAATCAAAAGAAATACCACTGACCTCATCGAAGCAGACAACATCATACTGACAAACCAATCCTCGTTGCCCAGTCGAATTATTCACAAACATTTTAGCTACGGTCGCTTTACCGCCTGAAATTAAATGCGCATAGGGTGAAACTTGTTGGTATAAGTGACTCTTTCCTGTACCTCTTGGCCCTAGCTCTACCATGTTGTAGTTACGTTCAACGAAAGGCACCATACGTAGCAACATTGCATTTTTAGCATTCTCATCTAGAGCATCTGGTTCCAAACCTATTGACCGCAACAAAATGTTTTTCCATTCTTCTGTAGTAAAATTTTCTCTTTCAGAAACTAATACCTCCAGTACATCTCGCTTTGATAATTGAATAGGTCTAAGTGAAAATATTCCAAAGGGATTCCCAGCTTTTTCCTCTGCAATAAACTTGTCATACTCCATAGTGACTTCAGCATAAAAACCACCGGTTAGAAGCCTGTCATTTTCATCAACAATTTTATCTGGAATACGGATATTATTGAGCTGAAGGCTTGGCAGAGTCGCCAAATACCCACTATCTTTTGTGCTAAATCGAACGCTAACCATATCAATTAGCTTAACGTTTCCTTCTTTATAGGCTCTTGCTTTAAATAGCTCTTCTTCACCGGCCTTAACTGTTCGTGATGAAAGTTGGCGTTGAACAATTTCCAGGCCTTCTTTTATTTCATTTTCATCGGTAGTGGCGCAATAACGACCCAATAAAAACTCAACTACATAAGTTGGCACAGGGAATTGCTGGCTAAAAGTTCTAACTAAATCTTTTCTGACTACATATCCTTCAAAAGCATCCGCTGCTTTTATATCTAACTCATCCAGTTGCATTATTCTTCCCCTCCAACCGTTGTTGGTTGTTTTGCCAGTAAGTTACCATCACCATCGTAAACAACAACTGTAGCTGATACGCCTTCATTATCATCATCCAATACTGCTAAACTAGCTTTACCACCCTGCAGGGTTTTAACGCTAACGATTGAAGAATTACTATCAGCCATTTTTGTGCGTAAATCGACGAATAAGTTGTCTGATCCACACATCACTTCAATTTTGCAACGTAAACCCATCCACTTGATTGTTTTTATAGATGCTTTCGCCAGGGTTTTTACCTCACCTTCAATGGTTAAAATAGGTACAAGGCATTCCTGCAAACTGACTCCACCATGAGCATAACTTCTTCCGGCAATGAACGAATGAATGCCATGAGGATAATGTATCGGGATATTCGGATTCCAATACCATCCTAAAGTTAATCCATCAACAATTACATTTTGTTTTAATTGAGCACAACGCCCCCAACGGCTATCCACCGCTTGAATGGGTAAATCTGATTTTGGCATTTTACCAGGCACAAGTAACCACCCATGATCCGTTACAATTCTGATTTTTCGCCACCCTACCTGTTGTAACTCCAGAATACGATCAACTATACCCTCTAGAATCAACGCAATTCTGGACGGAAGTTTTAATTCGCTTTTATGCCCTTCTTTGTCGATATCACCACAAGCTACCCAGGCATTACCTGAAGCATCCCCAGTCTCATCATCGGTCAAATATTGCCAGCCCTGTTTACTCAATTGCTTCTTAAAACGATCATGAGAAAGAGCCCCATTATCTTTCACACTGGGTTCAAAATCTTTATCATTATCATCTCCTACCAGTGCTGAATAGATAGGACTAACAGCCGCTTTGGCCGTAGCTGTAACAGAAGGTAGTGCTGACCATTGAGTTGTTAACACTGGGTTCATTCCGTTCTTGATCAGTAATTCTTGCAATTGGTGCGCAATATCAAGCCGTAAGCCATCGACAAAAAAGACTACTTCGCCGCCTGCCTGGTAATCAGCTACTGCTTCCGAAACGCCATCAATACCTGGATACCCTTTTTCTCGTACATGCTTTTGGAATCGTTCCGTCAAATCCGCTAGCCAGGGGGAATATATAGTCGCCAGTATTGCTTCAACAATATCCAACTGTTTTTTGTTTTCGCATAAGGCAAGTGCCTGGATAACTGCTGCATCGGTTAACCACCCTTCCTGCTCATACCGTTCACCCAATTCTTCCGGAGATAACCCACCTAAAGAGTTCTGAGTGCGTTTTGCCACTTCTGCTAGCGGTTCCAGCAAGTTCGCCCACGGCGTTTTGCCCAGTTTTAACCATAGGGTATTTCTTCTGCCACCGTGTGCATTATCCAGAGCTAGTATCTTGTCCCGTGCAGAGTTAGGGCTTTCCTTTGAAACAATGCTTAAAGCATGCAACAACAATTCTTCATCATTTGCATTCGCCTGAGGATAAGTTGCAGGATCAGCCAACAAATCTGGTAAATTGACACGTTCAAGCAATGTTACTAAAGACGGAAACAAATCCGGACTATCATAATATCTTTGCCAGGCATTCGCCCATGCTCCAACACCAGCACACAGTTTTTCTGCTGCTGATAACTCACCTTCAGCTTCAATGTCCAGGTCAAAATTGTTTTTTGTTTCTATGCACAGAGCTTCCCAGCGCCCTGCTCCCCACTGTTTTGCGATTTCTTTGGGTGAGTTCATCCACAACAGCAAATCCCGTATCGGATCACTACTGAGTAATTGATTAAAATCACTGGCTTCCAGACGTTTATTTTCTAGTGAATGAATATCTTTATACAGAACTTCCGCCAATGCTCTTGATAATGCCTCGTGGGTATTCTTGTCTTTAGCAACATCCAGACTCAAACCACCTGCAGCAGATGTTAAAAAAGCATTGACCGTCCAGTCTTTACCATTGTGCTGGCTCCATAACACCCCACGGTATTGCAACTCAGCCAGAGGTTTAATGGCATCGGGGCAAAGTTCAATAGCACGAAGCTCATTGCGGGATATACCAGGTAAATAAATAATAGGAGTTAATCTTTCGGGTAACTCAATACTTTCCAACGTATTCGCTATCACACATTTCAACCAAATGGCGGGGCCAGTTCTATTTTCAGTATCATAGCCGCCTAAAATAAATAGCTCTGGTAAAACTTTCTGCAATTGACTTAACACCGGTTGCCACTGACACTCCTTATCTGTCCACAACACAACTGTTGGTTTTACCTGGGTGTTAGGGTTGTAATTACTCGACTGGCGAATAGCATCAACAAGGGCATGTTGTACAGTGTTTACTTTTTTCATTACTCAACCCTCTGTACTACTGTGTTCAGAAAACTCATCTATCTGCATGAGTATTCTGACCACAACATCAGGAACATAGAGGTCTTTAAGGTATAATGGGTTCTTTAGTGGCATAACAGAAAAGCAATCATCAAACTCATATATTCCACTCAAGATAACGCCTCAATTGATTTCAACTGATTCACCCAGGCATCAAATAAATTGCACTCCTTGCAGATTTTATCAATACCCACTTCAAGAGTAATAAGAGAACCATGAATGACCTTATCATATTGATTAAATAACCTTTTAATTCGCTTGCTGGGAGCGGTAGCAATACTATTGTTGATATGCTCGGGTGTCTCAAATTCATTTCTAATTTTAATAAAATCAATTACCAGGCCAGGTTGCCCGATTTCTGAAGCCATAGATTGAGGGTTGCTAAACAACAAACCTTCAAATTCATATAGCTGAATATACGGAATAAACCGCCGCATAGCCTGTTCATCAATATATTTACTAAGCTGCTCTACTAACCTGCCGGTCACCATTTCCTGTCTGGCCTTTATATCATTTAAATCAAGAGCTTCTTTCTTACCAGGAAAGTCTTCTGGTAAACCGTAGAAGTCAAAAAATGTCGTGCAATAAGCATTTTCATCGTCTAGTAATCGTGTTTTCACATCCATCAATACACGTTGAAATTTAAAGTTACCCCCCTTGTGACCTGGTTTTCCTATCAGTGATGGGTATAAATAAATCCCCAAAGGTACAAAGAGACCGGCAAGTACTTCATTGATAAACATCTCTTCCGTCTGGCCTTCGCAAATCACATGAACTCTTATCATTTGCGTGGCCTCCCACCCAGAATATTTTTCGCCCACAACTCACCGACAGAGTAATCTTCTAACCAGTTGGTGAATTCATCTTCATCAAGACGTTTGAAAACGGATACTTCATCTTCACGTTCAACCACAATTAAATCATCTATCGAAAACTCATTTAAAAGTGGTACCGACTGTGTTGAGACGATGACTTGCATACGGGTAGCAGCCGAACGTAACAAACCACCCAAAAGAGTAATTGCATAAGGGTGAAGACCTAACTCCGGTTCATCGATAATGATCGTTGAAGGTGGGTCAGGCTGCAGCAATGCTGTCACTAAACAGATAAATCGAATCGATCCATCAGAAAGCTGACCAGGCCATAAAGCATAATCATTATCTTTATGTCTCCACAACAAACGTATTTGTTGCTCTTCCGAGGGTAGTGCCTGCGGTTTTAATACAAAATCATCGAAAAAGGGTATCGCCAACCTAATGGTTTTACGTATTAGCTGAAATTCGTTTGGTGATTTTTCTTTTAGGCGATATAAAAATGCCGATAAATTTGATGCATCGGCGCGTAGATATTCATTATCGTGTAAAGAGCCAAGGCGCTTAACACCGGCTGATTCGCTGGTGTCATGGAAATGATAAACACGCCAGCTTGAAATGGAATCAAAACAATAATGCGATTCATCTCCTTTTGATGTGCTTTCATACCTGCCTTTCAACTTCGATTCGGTATGACCCGATCCAAATTCTACCCACTTATCACCATAATATGGGCCATGAAAAAACAATGCTTCCCGAGAAAAAGTAAATCCACTGTCTGCTGTCGGAGCCAGATCAAAAAGGTAGCCATTGATACCAAACTCAACAAATGAAGAGAAAGTGGATGTATCCTTAACGCCATAAGTTAATACTCTATCAGCACCACCCTGTTTAGATGTCCAGAGTTGAAGACGATTTTCGAGCATTTCACCCAATAAACGAAAATAAGAAACAAAATTACTCTTACCCACACCATTTGCGCCAATTAATATATTCAGACTATTTAAACGGAGCTTTTTCAAGTTACGAATTGACTTAAAGCCTTTAATCGTCAAATGGTCTATTGGATTAATGGTTCCCATACTTAACGGTTCTCTGAATGTTTATCTATTGAGACTAGCTTCTCAGCCAACGTCAAATGATGATCATTAATACGATCACCTTCTTTACCATCATATTCTAACCCGAGTTTGTACCAGGGTGCTGATTCAACGTCTTTGCCGCGATCTTTTTTCCAGTGAATATTGGGTTTTGCTCGGAGGATTCCTGCCCCTTTTTTACCTACATCAGCAATAGTCATGAAAGGTCTGATATTTAGGCGGACTCCATCATTGATATCCGGGTTCCAGCCGATGGGTTGTTTATCGAGTGGTTTCCAGCGGATGAAGATATCGTAGGGTGCTTCGCCTTCAAGGATCAGCTCCAGGCGTTGCTTTAAGTTTTCAGCGGCTACCAGACGTTCGGCTGCACCATCTATATTGTCTGCCTGTTGCAGGCTCTGAGTGCGTATCCAGTCATCGAGATAGGTGTAGATCAGGCGTTCGAGGTTTTTCTTATCGAGTTTGTGGTAGTTAACCAGCACAGAAAAACCATCTGTTAAACCATCCCAGATGTGCCATATGAAGGGACGGTTTTGAAATAGTTTGATATGCTGCTCGAAAAATTTTTCACGTAGCCAGAGTTCCAGAGTTTTATTTTTAAAGCCAATATTTTCTAATAACTTATTGCGTACATGAGTAGACCATTCATCGCCATAGGCTGTCTGCAATAAGGCTTCCAGACGTTCGTATGCTGGTCTTTCTCCACGTACTGCTGACAGGCAAACGATGCCGTCGTCATCGACATGGCTGGACAGGGTTTTAGTTTTTTCTATCCAGTGGTGTGCCTCGTCTGACAGATCCATATCTGTGTCGGTTTCTGCCGGCCATTGGTAGCCTAATAGACGGGCTACAGCAACCTGGAGTACATTACTGTCGTAACGTAAACTACCTTGAGCTGTCCATTTAGTCACCTCATCCCATACTACCGACCCGCAAGGGTGACCATGGAATATCCATTGGGTTGGGTCATCGGAATAAGGTTTGGGTAGGCCGTTGGGATACTTTTCAGCGGCAATAGGGATCCAATGATCGAGATCAAAAGAGACTTTTTCAAGGTAGCCCCCATCTACACTTAATGCTTGATTCGTTTCTCTAACCTTTTCTCTGAATGCCCCTGTCTCACAGAAAGAGAGAAATGGAATCAAAACATTCTCAAATTTAGGAATTAAAACGGGTAATAAGTGCGAATAATAAGTACCAGAATATTGCAGGTGATTGAGAGACCCTACTCTCGCAATAGATATTCCTTTCTTCCCCCAAGCAGATCGACCATCAGGACGGAATCCAGGAATAAAAGCTTTCAAATCATCTAAACCATTCCAATTTAGCATAGAGTCAAGACCGCAAAAAAAATCCTTATCAGAGGTTGAAGTCTGATACCAGTTCCAATTCTGTAAAGGTAAGAATAATTCCCAGAATTTGCGTGTCAGTCGAAAATTATCACCACTTGTTAGACCATGAACCGAAACAAAAAAATCTCCTACTCGATTTATATTAAGATTTTGATCAATCTCAATTGTAAAGTCAGGATTATCCAACTGCTTACCCTGCTCTACACTCTTAAGCTCACTCGACATTAAATCTACCGCTTTTTCTGCTACCGAACGCGATTCTGAAACATCAAGCCCATGTATCCAG
>Ga0209559_1000258_pt1 | contig 42109 bp, 27 predicted proteins | sample SaaInlV_110m_DNA_FD_184677 | JGI IMG/M metagenome (GOLD analysis project Ga0209559, IMG submission 184677) | Marine microbial communities from expanding oxygen minimum zones in the Saanich Inlet - Saanich Inlet SI074_LV_165m_DNA (SPAdes) (version 2) | ecosystem: Environmental > Aquatic > Marine...
GAGCCAATATTGATTGCATCCATTTGAGTCACTTATTGCACATATAGTGCACACGCCAATACTACCACACCTGTAACCTGCTGATTATCAGCCTGCTACAGAGACTGACAAGGGGACTGAAAATCCCCGTGTCAATAATTACGAGTATACCTGGCACATTTGTCTCAAAAAGGGTGTCTCATAACTAAGGCATTATTTTGCAGTCTCATAAACGGGGGTTATTGAGCAGGTCAACCCTAGGCAAGACTCCTCGATCTAGCTAATACCCCTTTTTCTATCATGTCTATATTATAACTATATTTAGATATGTTTTGATTACATGTCGATGCCATAGACATGTTTCGATTACATATCGATATTTAGTAGATATTTAGATATGTTATATTTATGTATCGATGCCGTAGACATGTTTGATTAACATACCTACAATTCTGATATAAATAGATATGTGTTACATGGGATTATTATGCTAGTGCGAAAGGAGTTCGAAAAGGCCTGTATTGAGATAAAGGAATTCCTTACCTACTCGCTGACTTTTCAATAGGTGGACAGACTCAAGTTCCTTTAGGTACATGGAAGCGGTTTCCCTTTTTGCAATATCCTTGTCCATTAAGTGCTGAATTTTTGTGTATGGACGCTCAAACAGAAGTTCAATTAGCTCCTTGGAGAACACTTTGCTGGGAAGCAGATCCCGAGCCTTGTCGACTGTTGTATCCATTAATTCTTTGATGGCAAGTATCTTATCCCTGGAGTAGATGGCTGTCTCTTCAATACCATTTAGCATGTACAATATCCAAGGCTCCCACTCCTGATTTGATGTTACCCCCCTCAGCAATCTGTAATAATCACTTTTATTCTCGATGATGAACTTGCTAAGGTATAGAACTGGATAATCCAATAATCCGTGAAGTGTCAAATAGAGCAGGTTGAGAATACGTCCTGTGCGACCATTTCCATCCATAAATGGGTGAATCGCTTCAAATTGGTAGTGCAACAGCGGTAATTTGATGAGTGGATCAAGTCCATCCTGCTCATGAATGTATTTTTCCAAATCACCAAGCATATCCCGGATCCTGCTTTCACCCTCTGGCGGAGTGTAGAGAACTTCACCTTTGGCCAGATTAACAATCTTGGTTCCGGGTGTATTCCGTATACCAGCTTTATTCTGTTTTAATATCCGGACACAATCGATGAATAAGTTTGTGCCTAAAATAGGACGCTGTTCTAGCTGGTTATATCCATACCAGAGTGCTTCACGATATCGAAGAACTTCTTTAGTTGCTGAATCTACTTGTTTTGAATTTGCACTAAATGCTTTGTAAACAGCATCAGTTGTGGTAACAATATTTTCGATTTCAGTACTAGCTTTGGCTTCCTGGAGGATGAGTGAGTCAATTAGGATGGCTTGATTTGGAATCACTCTTCCAACACCTTTCAATTCGGCAACTGCCCTAGCTACAGGAGTAGTCCGCTGTAAAACCTTATTCGTGGCCACATTCTTCATCGGTGGAAGTGGAGGTAAGCTATTGAAAGGTTTATCTGGGTTAAAAAGTGGCATGTTCAATTCTCCTAATCCTGAGTGATTGAAGGAAGATATGCCCTAACAGTTACCTTTCAAAGATAATATGTCTATATTTTATCCATATATAGACATGTTAATACTGATAGCATGTTCGGCTAATTGAAAATGCAGGCTTCGGCTATATTAAAATATGCGATGCATCAGACAATGATGGTTCGGAAGTGGAACATGTCTTCAGCAACGACATGTTATCAGAACGTGTCGTCGTTTGATGATTATAGCGACACGTTTTCTCTACTGATTGATCTCACATTGTCACAAAAAGGGTGTCTCATAACTAGGATCCTATTTTGCAGTCTCATAAACGGCCGATATAAAGACCCCCGGGGGCTCGAAACGGGCTCTCAGTACCATAATACAATACCTACTACCCATACATGACAAATAGATATTCCACTCCCATATAGGGAAATCGTCTCAAATACGTATCAGAATCAAACAGGGTCGTGAAAGAGTCTCATAAACCCAGGTTATTGAGTCATATTGTATCATGAGATGAACGTGCTGTTTATGGGATTCATATATTTAAGTGTGGGATAAAGCGAGACGAGATAACGCCAAGGGGTTGGTAATCCCTCGGTATAAATAATCTATTATAACAACATACACGAAACTAAATTGATAGTAATTGTCATTGCACGAATCATTACAGGGGGCTCACGATGAATTATAAACTCATAATACCCATCATTTTGGTAATCTTCATCTTCGGGTGTGAGAATCCCGGAACGAATGATACTGAAATCATACAATCTTCAACTTCACAGGGTCGGTTAGCATTGACACCACTTGAAGGAATGGGTAAGCTGACGAACTCTCCGAGTCTATCCAAAGCCACTGATGGAGATACGGTGAGTTTCGATCTCGGACCGATAAAAGCGAGTAAGAACTTCTATTTCATACTCAAGAATACAGGGGGCACAGCTATAACGGACATCAACATAAACTCTGACTCCCCTGATTTCACTATGTCACCCGCCCAAATCGGTACTTTAGAACCGGACAGTATCTCATCCATCGTACCCATACTAAGTATCGGTGCTTTGCACGGGACGGCTCTCGATGGTGTAGGATTTACAGATATCATGGAAGCTGGGATTAACTCAACGCTAATATCTATTACCGGTACCACCTCCAATGATACTTCAGATTCAATCCCAGTTGGTTTCACAGCCAATATGTCAGTCGAAGCTCAGGTAGTAGATGCCAGGGTGTTCACCCAGGATGGTGAAATTAATTATACCAACCCTGCTTGGATCGATGAGGGGATATTTAATGGTGTGAATGTGCCTCTACCCCAGTATTTCTGCGCGGATTCCTTTTCCGTGATCAACATTAGCAACGTGCCTATTATAGTATCAGAGTGGGAAGGACTTTCCTACCAGGCGTCCTATTTACGAGAGCATTCCCTCGAAATCGGAGACACACTTAAGGGTCGTATGGAAACAGATCTTGGCTCAGACTACTATCAGCACTTCCTACAATTCTCAGCTCAAGGGACGGTCGTTAATCCAGAGCGTCTCCGAATGAGCACAAATGGTGCTGCTCATATCTGGCTGACAAATCAGCGTTTTTGACAGTGCCTAAATGTAGGTTCGCAAAATACCACTTATACGGATTCTAGAGCACTGAGAGAATAGCCCTCCCCCATTTTGTCTCAAAAAGGGTGTCTCATAATTCAGGCATTATTTTGGAGTCTCATAAACGGCGCTTAATAAGACACTCCGGGGCCTCTAAACGTAGCCCCAGTAACGTTTCTATATACTTACTACCCCTACATGCCAGCGAGATTTTCCATTTCCATATAGAGGAATCGTCTCATTAACGTATCGAAATCAAACTGAGGTGTGAAGGAGTCTCATAAACCGGGGTTATTTAATAAATCTTAAAAAATATTCCCATATCGAATATAGAATTCCTAAAAGGAAAAACAGGCTGGCTGCAAGTCCTAGCCACTTTAATTATGTTAGTAGTACAAGAATATCGAAAACAAAATAATTTAATCTCAAAAAAAAATAAGATTAGTACTATACAGTTAACAATCAGGATCTAGCCTTTAATCATCCCCACATTCTAAGAAGCTTTTTAGCTAATTTATCCAATGCTCTAGTTCTCACAAGATGACTAATGCAACTGGTGGGATGCAACCTTTTAGCGAGACTCGGAGAAATGAAGTAGTAAGTCTTAATAAACATCCGACCAATCATACTACGACTAAGTACATGGTCACGAAATTGACGGAGCAGCTTTACCTTGGGATGGTCATAGTCGCCATATACTGCCGTTGCGATATAACAACCACCACTATCAGTCGAAGAAGAGCTACCCCCGGAGGAATAGCCACTTGATACTGATTTCATTCCCGACGCACTGTAAGACAAGCTCTTATGACAACTCGGACAATTGTAACTTCCATAATCGTATTTTGTTACATTAAATAGCTCTTTGCAGCCTGGACATTTATTTTCCTCTCTTGAAGCGGATGGTTGTTCTTGTATGATATCGAAGAATTTCTTGTTCAGATTGTAGACTTTATTATGATTCGCTTGAATATAGGCAAATGATTTTTTGATTTTCGTAGCGTGGGGGTCGACATCCATAACATTCCGCAATGTTTCCATCGCAGAGTCCATCTGACTTTCAAATTCAGCATCCTCTATCTCTCCATAATAGTTTGTCACATAAACGGTGATTAAATATTTTACAAAATCATGGACACTTTTGGACTCCTGAATAGCGATTAAACTTTTGACCATTTTTGCGTTGTGAACAATATCCTTTTTAAAACGCTGGATGTCCTCATCCTCAGGGGTGAGGTAGGATGCTTTTTTGATGAAGTTTTCTGCTATCTCAAACATTTTATGTTCATAGGCTTGGGATGCTACATCTGCGAGCATAAATGCTACAAACGATTTTTCATCGTCAGAGGTAATGATATCATCTAGCATGGCCAGCTGATTTTTTAGATTCCTCTCATCCACTGAAAAAGCATAGAATTGTAATTTATCATATATGCAAAAGAAATCTTGAAAGTCAACTTTCCCGTCAGCGTTAATGGCCACATCAAGGATTTCATGTGCTTTTTGGGGCTTTTCAAAATTGAAAAAGTAGAGTGAAGCCAAGGCTCTCGGTGGGCTGTAATCTTCAGGGTCCAACTCATAAGCCTTTAAATATTGATTCTCGGCATCTGATAATAATCCAGATTCTCTCAAGGCATGGCCAGCATTTAAATGATAAACGGGGTTCTTGGCGTCAATGCTAAATGCCTTTTCAAATTGCTGATAGGCAGAATCCCACGATTCCGAGCCTATATATGCTAATCCAAGCTTATTTCTATACATACCAACTTTGGGAGACAGATTTACCATTTTCTTTAATATGCTTACTTGTCCACTGGCATCTTCGGCTTCTTCTGCCTCCAATAGCTGAGCCTCCAGGTCGATTAGGACGTCACCATGTAAAAGTCGGGAATCATATTCACTTCTAGATTGAATATGGATAAGAGTATCGTAAGCCTCCCTGATGGGCTTGTGTTTTTCAGTTTCTTTCTCAGGGGGAAACTCCTTCACCGCTGAAAAGAAGGCTAGCTTAATATCCCTTTCAGATGCTCCAACTTGTAGCCCTAAGCGCTCGTAATAATTACTACTGTGTGGTTGGAAGTTCAATTTCTTGCTCCAGTTCATTTTTCATTGTAGAAGACATATAGAATCCAAGGGTATCTTCAGGGTGAAGAATTATTAGTGATTGTAATTTTATCGCAAAATACTTCCGCTTTTGTACCTCATCCTCGCTTTCAAAGAGTTCTCTTATCAACGGTGCAGTGTATACTTTTGATGTTGCATACTTATTCACAAAACTTTCTTTCAGATTTCGTCTAGTATCCCCACTTGCATCGAGGATTGTAAGGAAGTCTGCATGGACATGAAATTCGCTGGGGTAATCTATTTGAGACAATAGATTATAGCTCCCTTCGCGGTATAAACCTGCGCAGATCTTCTTCATTATGGTAGAATCAGCATCGATCAATTTCTGGACCAAGTTTTGATCCATGATGATTAATTTACCACATTGTTTATAGTCCTTAACCATAAAGGCATTCCAGGTGGTATTTAATCTCTCTGCTGCCGCACGGGCTTGTTCTGCCAATTCCATATCTTGGGAATTTGCTTGGAGTTCCACTCCAAGTTTCTTTAGCTCTAAAGTCAGTGATGCTTTTTCTGAACCTAGTTTTCCATATTTTGATATTCCTAGTGGAGTAAATAAAATCACAAAGATGAGTACAACCCAGGCCACGTAATTTCCCCTTGCTACTCTGGATTCACTCCCAGACGAAGCCCCAGTTTTCTCCAACTCCTTCAACTCAAGCAATCTTGAAAAAACCATTCGTTGTGAATATCCAGGGGAAGCCTTATCCCTATTGCCTGTCACGATTGCATTATAGGTAGCTAACTCTGAGATAATAAGTTTTGAATATTGCTCATTTTCATCTTGAGATAGAAACTTTGAGAGCCGCTGTAGAATCCGTTGGGCTTCAATATATTCACCTATCTCTAGAGCCAGTGTTAATCCAAAAACTAAGGTGCTCCTGATGAAGGGGAATATTGAGATCGAGTCCCGAATATGATTCCAGCTCGATTCATAATCATCCCGTGATATGGCCTGCACTGATTTGTTGTACAGGTTGATTGACATGGTAATTAGGGGACGTATTTCCTCTTCCCATTTAGATTGTTGATCCACTTGTATTAACTCACCACTAATTGGATGAATGGCCATTAATGATTCCATAAGACCTCAACTGCTTCCTGATAATGGGTGACAAATCGAAACTCCAGATTTTCTTTTATTTTACTTGAAACGGTTCTCAAATCGTAGTGATTTGCAGCTGGTAAAAATACAGTACTCACACCATTCATATACGCTCCAAATACTTTCTCCGGGATACCACCTACGGGAAGGACATTGCCTGACAAGGATAACTCACCTGTAAAAGCAAAATCATCAAGGCCGCCAATACCCTCAACCTCCGACCAGCAACCAATTACTAAGGCCAATCCTGCTGAAGGGCCATCCTTAAACGTATTTGCATAGGGAATGTTAATTTTGATACTTGAGGTGCTCATCTTTTTCTCAAGTTCAGAATTTTTGAGAACGCTCATAACAGTCTCAATGGAATCGCGCATGGCAAAGCCAATATTTCCACCACAATTCAATTCGAAGACTGGTGATGCATTGACAAGTATTTCAATTGGCAGAATATTTCCTGTAATTTCTGACCAGACCAATCCCTTCACTCCACCGGTCCTTGAGAGCGTGTTCCCTTTTACGAGCAAGGGTCTCAAAGAAATCACCTTTTCCTCGCCAAACTCTTCCTTGGCCTGATTGTAATGTCGTTTTGCAGTCTTGTAGTCCTTTTCCAGGATAGATGTCTTGATCATATCCATCAAGGTGTCAAAGTGATCAGGTTTGATTTCGAATGCTGTTTTATAATATTGTTTTGCTGTTGCACTATCACCCAATGCGTTTGAAATATCACCAAGTCTGTTGTAAGCCAAAAATGTGAATTTTGGGTCCTGGGAAAGCCTCTTGAACATCCCCTTCGACTTTTCATAGTTGCCCTTGATCAGCGATAACTCGGCACGGATCAGATACTTTCCTGCAGTATCCTCAAGTTGATCGCTAAATTTTCGAAGATAATAAACTGACTCGGCCATCATCCCGGCTTTCGCTTGCAAGTAAGCTCTACGTAGATCCCTGTTTTGATTGGAATAAATACTGATCAAGTCTACGACAAAATCAAATGTTTGACTTGAAAAGTATTGAGCATTATATGAAAGAGGAAAAACACTCTGGTTATGGAGATTGTCTCCTGCTTCCCCATTTGACAGCAACTGTTCCAATTTTTGAATATTTCCTGTTCTGCTATAGAGCTGATGGAAAAGGTGAAAAACATTCATATCAGAAGAACTGTCCCATATAGATTGTGAAAGGGTTTCTTCTGCTTTTTCATAAAAGCCATAGTCTAGCAAGAGGTTGACATACAGGGCAAACCCATCCAAATCATTTTTATTCTCAGAATAAAAGTTTAACGCGGTAATGATCGCTTCTTGATGTCGCCCTGATTGAACCAGACGATAAATCTCATCGATTGGGTAGTGTGCGATAAGGTTTATTCCTCCAACTCAAATAGGATGTCATTTAACTCATCATCAAGAGTTTCACATACAGGAGCATTGTCATCGCATATTGCCCGTTTCAATTCATTTAACTTAGTGTTAAGTGCATCATTATCTGTCTGATCAAGTTTTTTCTGGACCAGTTTAATGGTACTGGAATATTTTTTTGAGAGTTCGTGAGATTCCCAATCCAATGGATCCACATCACCGCCTACGCTAAGCTTCAAGTTATCAGCACTGGCAGGTAAGTTGGTGGAATCAATTTCAAATGGAACCGAATTGCCTGTGCTATCAATGAGTATATTTACTTCAATAATACCATCCAGGTTGTATGTATAAGTTGCAGTGATGGATTCTTCGCCTGCAGCATTCTTAGGGATGCCTTCAATTGTTTTTGACCCTAAGAAATCTAGATCAGCTGCCCAAATACTCTCAGCCAAGGAAGCTTTTTGGAAAACTTCAAAATCAACGGCCTCTTGATTATCAAATACGGTAAAGTATTTCTTTGTATAAGATTTTAACATGGGTGCGTTGGCTTCGATAATTTGCGAGTAAAATCCTGGAATAAGCTGACCATTGTATTCCTGCACAGCACTAGTCCCAAAGGAGTGAGGTACCAGATCCATGATGACGCCTTCGCTTTGTCCGCCGATGATAGCAGCCTGCATGGCTGCTCCCAAGGATACAGCAAGATCTGGATCTATATCAGCTTTGGGTTCTTTGCCCATTAACTTTTTTACAGTTTCCTTTACCAGGGGAATACGACTTGAACCGCCAACTAGAAGAATCAAATCAATATCCGCAGCCTTGTATTCAGCAGACTTCAATGCTTTATTCATGGCTTTTGATGTCCTATCAAGATGGGAATGAATTAGTGCCTCAAATTGCTCACGTGTAAAAGTCTCGGACAACCCAATGGGCTTTCCATCTTGAGCTCCTAAAAATGGAATATTTATTGATGAAGTAGTCTGAAAGCTCAATTCCTTTTTCAGGTTTTCACATTCCCTGACAACCGTGTGGTATGCAAGGCCGTCCTTTCTAAAATCAATCCCGTACGCCTCCATCAGTTTATCAAAGAATACGTCTGCTAGAAGTTTATCAAAATCGGATCCGCCGAGCTCATTATCTCCTGCTACACCTTTAATATCCAGGACACCCGTATGATATTCACCGACTGAGACATCAAATGTCCCACCGCCTAAATCATAGATCATGACTTTAACAAAATCATCCTTCTCCGTATTTTCCATACAATAAGTCAAGACAGCTGCCGTTGGTTCAGCGATGATTCGTTCAACAGTAAGCCCTGCCAATTCAGCAGCACGTTTTGTATCCTGTCTCTGGTTGCTATTAAAGTTTGCGGGAACTGTGATGACAGCACGTTTAATTGTTTCGTCATAGTGCGCTTCGCAGTACAGCTTGATATGTCTGAGCATATGGGCAGAAACTTCGGCTGCCGATAGGCTGTCAGGACCCAGGTCAAACTTCTTGTCCGTTCCCATGCTGCGCTTTACTTCATAAACATAATCTTCTGGTTGCGCTTTGGCTTTATTGTGGGCTAGATGCCCAGCAATTATTGATTGGGTATCCTTATCCCAACCCACTACTGAAGGAACTATTATATTCCCCGCCGGCCCCTTTATGTGATGATATTGACCCCCATTGTAAACGCAGGCTGCTGAGGTGGTAGTGCCTAGATCAATGCCAACAATTATTTCCTCACTCATTTTCAATCCCTTCAAATTTAAACACGATCACTGAAGCCCGGCGTAACACTTTGTCTCCTCGACGGTATCCTTGTTCAACAACGCCTGATATTTTTCCCTCATTTGCTTTATTCTGAGAGACTTCAGTATTAATTTTAATATGATATTCATCATCTATTTTAGTATGCGGCTCCGCTGGAACTTTGATTATCCCTAGTTTGGCATTTATCTGATCAACAGCTTTTGATGCTATCGTTATCATTTCGGCTAGCTCAGGTATTTTTGTAACCTCGGCAGCCCTGCCTAAGTTTTCAACAATATCATTCAATTCGATTACCCCTTTTTCAAGGCGTTCATTATCACGAATGACTCGAATTCGCTCTTCTCGCATTTCTTCTACTGTCTGGTATGTTTTCTGAACCTCTTCGACGATCTCTTCTTTCATTGCCGAAATCGTATTTGAAGATTTTTGACCTGTTTTATTTATCTTTTTAAGCACACCATACAAAAGATCAAAATAGCCATCTTCTTTGGCTATATCAGGCATCTCAATCGGCTTAAAATCATGAATTTTCTTCTTTAGTATATCCATGTGGTTTCCAATCTATTAATTGAATGAAATTCGATCATATTAGGATAAAATTGTCATTTAGATCAAATTAAGGGGTTTTGATAATCTCCCAAGCTCTATCATTTTTGTCCAAGATAAGCAATAGATACATTTGATCATCATTCATACAAAACAAATGTTCTAACATAAGTATATACATAACTATTATTGTCTTAATTGTAATAGCTCCATTTGACAATTTTAGGAACTTTCACAACGTTTGAGGTTTCCTTCCGAGGCTCAAGATTCACAATCATAATATTTCTGGAAATGTTTCTATGTATGTCATTAACACGTTCATCTATATATGATTTTGGGCACTCTTTTATGTCGTTTATTGCTTTCAGGATACCTAATAAATACTTTGCAAGAGATCACTGCCACTTCCCAGAGTTGTTTTGATAGGAAACACTGCCTTATTAAAATTCAGAAATGTTTCAAGCTTGTGAGGAGGTATGCGATTCTTGGTAGCCCATTAAGAAGCAACCTCTTTCTTGATACCGAAGTACACAGCAGTTTCTTCAAAAGAAAGCCAACGGCGTTGCTCGATCACATTCTTTACCTTGATTATGCCCCCGTTCGGCTCTCTTAGTATCAAAAAGGGTGTCTCATTATTCAGGCACTCTTTTGCAGTCTCAAAAACGGCGGTTATTGAGACACCTGGGGGCTCTAAACGTAGCCCCAGTAACGTTTCTATATACCTACTACCCATACATGACAAATAGAAATTCCATTCCTATATAGGAAAATCGTCTCAAATACGTATCGAAATCAAACAGAATGAATTTGGAGTCTCACAAACCCTCGATATATAGCCTCCCCAGGTTCGTCACTCTACGAGGAGATAAAACTCTTACTCGTCAGTCATTTGGATATCAGCTGCCTATTTCACTCTTCTATACTTGGACCTTGGTGGAAAGCTCATTAAATGTGTTACACCAGATCCCCATCTTTTTAAGCTTTGAGAGTCCTAATTTGAATCGTCCCTTTACATTTTGACCTAAATTCCCAGACTCAAAGCCTTTCAGCCTTGCTAGCACATTATCTTCATCAGGCCATTCTTTTATGCAAAACCCATAATATTCTATCGCTGATATGCACATATCACGAAGTTCATCATCCCCTGAACTGAGTATTTGTTGGTCAAATTTAGCAAAATAGCCAATTCCGGTAATGAAGCCATTAATTGCGTCACCTTTCCGACCGAGTAAAACAAGAACCTTTGCTTTTGATATTGATGTTTTTGGATTGATTGCTGGGATTAACGACTCTATCTGATTATATATTTCTAGGGCACGTTCGAAATTGCCATTCCTTTTTAAAGTAATTGCTTGCTGAGTCAAATCATTCATAGCCTGAATCTGTGAGATTGTTGGTTGAAATCCTCGTTGTTCATTCATTTTCGATCACCTACTTTCCAAATAAACTTCAATATCAACACGGTTGAATTTCACCGCAAGGCCAAGTGCCGTCATAGGCTGATCGCCACCACTTAAAACGGTGGTATCAGCCCCCTCTCCCACGAGACATTTGACCATTGATAAATCCCCAGTACTAACTGCATACATCAGTACCGTAAAAGGATCAATTGTTTTGGCATTTACGTCTGCACCCTTCCTCACAAGGAATTTGGCAATATCGAATTGCCCAATCTGTATGGCATGCATTAATACGGAAGTTCCGCACATCAAATGAGCATTGGCATCTGCACCTTTGTCCATTGATAATTTTACTTTAGCAAAATCTTTGGCTGCAATTGCGTGCCAAAGTCGTTCGGATGGTGTTGCCATTGAGTTTAGATTTGTTATTAAAGTCATAATTTCTCCAGTTAAATATTAATGTTTATCAAAATTCATCATGAGTTTTCCAAATGCCTCAAGCATCTTCCTCAAGAGTGCTTCCTTTCACAATACCATGCCTTCGGCCCAGTAAGCTCACAAAAAGAGCCCTCGAACATTGAGGGCTCTTTTTATATAGGAGTTTAGGCTCACATTACTTTAAGAACGACCCAAAGCCCACTTTCTCTTTACTCGTTTTTTTTCTACTCGCAGGGTTACTTAATTTGGCCATCGTATAAAGTTTCGTATTGCCAGGCTTTACAATCACCATGGCATCACTGAATCCATCCCTTTCAATTCTTAACAGCCCATCGAAATCATTAGAGACACCCTCAATATGTAATTCACCAACAATAGAGATAACTGTAAATGGTGCACTTGACTTATTAACGTATAACCTATATTCTTCATCGATTGATTCTGGGAAAGGATCAAAATAGATGATAATTTCTCTACCGCTTTTAGCCGATATCTCAGGTAAGGAAATCGATAAATCATTTGATTTCTCTTCAATCACTAGAGTATCTGAGAATGAGAATATAGTAACGAAATGTTTGCCTGGGAATGCTTCTTCAGCTCTTCCAAAAGCATTCACAACGTACTGGCCAGCCGGCAAGTCCTTGTAAGAGACAGCATATTTTTGCTGTGATATTATTCCTCCAATAGAGTCCGAATGAAAATCATGAATTTTGTTATCTGCACAATAACCACTTATGATTCTAGTTGAATTCAAAGAGTCTAGAGATTGATATATTTCAAACCCCAGACCATTCTGAAGATTCTGAATTGCAATGTCCCCGAGTACTGGGGGCGGAGGTGGGGGCAACGGAGGTGGAGGTGGCGGTGGTGTTAACTCCACTTTGAAATCCCGATTTTGTAGAGCAACAACGGAAATTTGCTTTTCAAAATACTCAGCTTTATCATAGCCAACTAGTTGTACTCTAAACACGTAGTCACCTTGAAGAAATGAACTACTCATCCGTCTATCAAAGGGGGAGGACAATATTCTATAGTCATTTGAATTGCACCCTACTTCGCGGGCATATTCAGGGAGAGCGTAACTAAGTGATTCAAAGGAAGTACTCTTGACAAGCTCTATATCTTTATTTGTGGTGGAGATAACCTTTCCAGATGCCAATGTCTTCAGTGGTCTTAAGGTCAAAGTACCCCAGTCAATCATACCTACACTTGTAGAGTCCGCATACACTAATATAGCGGAAGTGAAGGGGCTGAGGATATCAACCATTATATCATCGACTGAAGCCTGAATGCTTTTTCGAATGGAATTCAACTCAGAGAATGGTATCGAAATAGATTTTGAGCTAATGATATCCTGAGTAGAGACATCTATTATTTTTAAATCTACTTCATACTGCAATCCACTACCCTGGAAAATACCTCTATCATTTGAACCTACCATGTTGTGTCCAGCTCCAATCACATTGAGCTCACCAATCAATACATAGTCTGTCTCTTTTGGATAGGATGAACCCTTAACGAGTTCTAGGACATTCACGGCCGATACTCGATTTTGGATAGATTCCCCAGCAATCTTCATTTGCTTATATCTAGCAATGGCAGAAGTCACCATCGCAGAAATGACTTTGGGATTTAATTGGTCCAGAACTACGATATTTTCTGTCACGTCGATTTTATCCCTAGAGCTCAAATTACTTGTTGAAGGGGAGTGGATTTTCTGATTATTCAGTAAAAAATAAGTAGAGTCATAACTCACAAAATGATGCAGATAAATCATCGGTGGATCAGCAGTTGTGAAGGTGCCTGCGCTAAAAACAAAACTAACTAACAAAAGACTGGCGAGACGATAAATTAAATTCATTGATCTTCTCCTTCTAAACTTGAAAGTTCGCCAACATGTAAAACATCACCAGTTACAAGATCTATAACCCGATAAGTGAGTGCAATTTTCCTATATGCATCATTACCAGAATTAATCTCTTCATAAGGGATAAGGTTATTGTATAGAATTAGTATATCTACACCGAATTCTCGTAGTTGCCCCCAGTCATCTAAGTAAAGAGGATTCAGATTGAATACCTTTCCCTCATACATCCATGAACGCTTAAGGTACAGAGTTTTCAATTTCTCATATACTGAATAGTCATTTGTTCCACGCCCTTTAACCAGCGCAGAGAGTATCCCCTCTTCTATTGACAAGTGCATTTCGTTATACAATGTTCTGCTCTTGTTGTACTTTTGTGCTTGTACAGGCTGTCTATCGCCATCAACTAGAATCAATTTCTTATTCTTGATAAGATCATAGTTAAAAGAATAATTGAATTTTTCAGCTACAGTGTTGTGGTTTGAAAAGATGCCTGAATCTTTTGTATCTGAAAATTGGATGACATCTGAAAAGAGGACTTCACCATTTTGCATAGCATCAAGAATGCGAATGTAAAGTCCCTCATCCTCTATATATCTGTACATGATGAGTTCTGTGCAGCCAGTTTCCTTGACAAATTCACTCCATTCCTCGTACAAAATGGGGTTTGTGTTAAAAACAATGCTATTGTAGATAGCAGGAAACTTCAGCTTAAACCCAATGGATTTTTCGATGAAAATTGGGTCTGACTCACCATAGCTACTGTTCTCCATGAGCCCTGATATCAACCCATTCTCAACAGCCATTACCTTTTTTGAAGGTGCCTCAGAATACTCTCCGACTATATTGAGCACATCAATGTCGAGAGTAGCAGCTTTTTCCAAATCGGGGTACAGGTTCGATGGAAATTCATACTTGCTTACGGCAGAGAACGTCCGGTCATACTCATCTACTATTGACTTATTGAGATCATCATGAGCGTCCCCACCTTTCACGACACAGGAAGCCAAAATCTTCATTGTATTAATATTTACAACGCGGAAATAAAGAATTGCTGATTCCTTTTGTGAAGAGAACTCTAGCACTTGATACTGAAGGATCAAATTCGTCTTATATTGATCTCGTATAGTTGAGTGATCTTCTAGATCAATTCCGTGCATGTAAAATGCGTCTGATGGGGAATTGCCGGTTATCTCCTTTGGATCTCTAGGCTCTACAAAATCAAGTTTCTCAACAATTACAAACCCACTTGATGTAAGACCTTTTATCAATCCATTTTCGAGAGCAAGGTCCCATTGGTCTAGCTTCCCATAAGGTGAACCAATTCCGGATTCATCCACTCTAACTACAAAGACCCGATCATTCCTGTATTCATTAGGAATTTGAGACAGCAAGTTAAGAAAACTATCCGAATCAATCACTTCCTTTCCCAAGGATGTGATAGCTAAAAACTTTTTCGAGTCCTCTAGGATCGAATTAGCCTTCTCATCTTGACCTTCCTCTGGATTGCTATCCATCTTTAAAAAGCTGGTGTCAACACAACCCAATAGTGCGATCATGAATACTCCAAAAATGATTACGATGAAGTGTTTATGGTTGACAGTTTTCATTTCTCATCCTTTCCGTGATTTGTGTATGATGGGGAGTATGCTTCAACGCAACAGCCATATCATGGAGCTTGTACTAGAAAAGCGATTGCCATATTCCACAGTCGAATTCACATCCCCCAAATCCAATTTAACAGTTTGATTTAGAACGAAATATGCTGCAATATCAATGCCAGCATTAGAGAAAAAGAGACCCACATTAGCATTCTTAATGATCAATATATGGTTTGGATAGTTGATCATCAAAATGAATTGAGAGATTAATCGTTAGACCTCCAGTAGAATCAGAAGCAATCATGAAAGGGCAGATGGCAATATAGCTTGCATGGAATAAGGGTTCTCGAAAAGGGTGTCTCAAATCTCAGGCATTATTTCGCGGTCTCATAAACGGCGGTTATTGACAGCCATCCCTATGACAAAAGGAAGCCCCAAGCTATTGCCTGGGGCTAAGCTCAAATGAATAGTGATTGGAGACTAGTTCATTTCAGAGCAATATGATCAATATCCCAGCTATGATTTTAAACCGCATAAACGGTCCTTTTTAAAGACAAAATTATTCGCTACTTGTACCCATAATGGTCCATGGATCCAAAATAGCGCCTTGCCTCCCTCATCACACGAGGAGCAAGAAGGAGAGTTGAAATCATGGTGGGAATAGCCATCAGTGCATACATACCGTCAATAAAATTGATTGCCACATCAAGGGTAATGATCGAGGCAAACGCAAGAACGAGCACATAGAATATTCTGTAATATTTTTTATAGCGGCTCCCAAAAAGATAGGAAGTACATTTACTGCCATAATATGAATAACCAATCATAGTTGACAGGCTGAAAATAATCACACAAATCATTAGTATGTAGCGTCCTAGCTCACCTAATTCATGGGAAAAAGCCTGTGTGGTAAGCGTTACTCCGTTTGTTGAACCAGCTTGCCACATACCTGAAAACAGGATTGCGAAAGCGGTGACACTACAAACTATGATGGTATCAATGAAGGGGCCGATCATCGCCACAAGACCTTCACGCACAGGTTCCTTAGTTCTTGCCGCTCCATGAGCCATGGCCTCAGTACCTATGCCAGCCTCATTTGAGAAAGCAGCTCGACGGATGCCGGTAATGATGACTGCACCTAATGCACCACCTAACACAGCATCTCCCGTGAAGGCATCTTTGAGGATAAACATAAACATTTCAGGTATCTCTGCGTAATGTTTGACCAGAATAGTTACTCCTGCCAACATGTAAAGACTAACCATCATTGGTACCATTCGTGAGGCTACCAGACCGATGCGCTTGATTCCCCCAAATATGACGCTCGCAACGACTAGGGAAATTACTATACCTACGAGAAGATTACCCACAATTGCATCACCAGCAAATAATCCCTGCTGTTTAAAAACCTCATCTCTTATGATCTGTGTTAGCTGATTAGACTGGAATGGTGCCAAACAGCCAAACAGCCCCGCAAGGCTGAACCAGATTGCCAAAGGTTTGAATTTTTTCCCTAAGCCAGTTTCTATGTAATACATCGGCCCACCCATTACCCTGCCCTGATCATCTTTTCCGCGATAAAGGATACTGAGCGTACATGTGAAAAATTTTGTTGACATACCTAGGATGGCGCTGAGCCACATCCAAAATATTGCACCTGGCCCCCCGGTATGAATTGCTATCGCCACTCCACTGATATTACCCATGCCTACAGTACTTGCCAGTGCACTTGAAAGAGCTTGGAAGTGGGATATGTCACCTGGATCGTCTTCAGAATCATATTTACCAATGAGAATCATAAAAGCGTGGCGAAAAAAACGAAATGGTGTAAAACGGCTGTAAAATGTAAAGAACAGCCCGCCACCTAGTAGCAATACCAATAGAGGTGTACCCCACATAAAACTTGAAAATTTTTCAACCAATGAATCAATGGTTAACATGTGTTCTCCGTTAGTGTGGATACTTGAACATCTATTCCAACATTAAAAAATGGATAAAATATCTTATGTGACTTAGGACTCAGAAAGCTCCAATTTATGGAAGGGTAAGAATTTTCCTGGATCCATGATGTCTGATACTCAATACTTGGAGAGCACTTATTCCAATTGTATCACTAATAAGTTTCTGGTAGTCATCGAGGTCGTCTTTGTGAATATATACCTGGATTGAGCCCGCAAACCCACCTCCATGTACTCGAGCTACACCTCTACGTCTTTCTTCAATAAAAAGTTGAGAGACACCAAGAGCGTAAGTTAGACCCTGATCTTGACCATCGCTGCCAGGTGGAATAGAATTTTGAAGGATATTTTGAGATGAGACCCCACTTGCACCGACAACCTTTAAATATGTCTCAAAATCTCCTGCCTCTAATGCTGAGACCATTTGATCAACGCGCTTATTTTCTCTATAAAAATGCATAGCTCGCAAGACTGATCGATCCCCCAGCTTGCTTCTGATCGAGACTATATTTTGCAAGAAGTCAGCCTCTTGAACAGTACGTAAAACATCAGATCCCAGTAGATTTGCTACTGCTCCCATTTCAGATGGAATTGAAGCGTAGGCGGGAGTGAGGTCAGCATGATTACTACCTGTATTGATCACAAGGAGTACATAATTTTCCGCACTAAAATCATAAGCTATTTTCTGGATATCTAAATTATTGGGATCCTTAAAATCAATTGCCATTATCCCACCAACAGCAGATGCCATCTGATCCATCAATCCACAGGGTTTTCCAAAATACTTATTTTCTGCATGTTGGGCTATTTGTGCAATTTTCTCTGGAGAATATTTATTCTGGTTATAGAGATGATTTAGTATTGTGCCAATGAGAACTTCAAAACTTGCTGAGGAGGAAAGTCCTGAACCCATTCCCACATCACTAGTTATTTCAGCATAGAAGCCACCATATTCTCCCTCCGATTCCTTGATGCCTGCAACTACACCCCGGATGAGCGAATTTGTTGTCCCAATTTCAGATGATCTTACATTTAGACCTGAGACTTCTACAGTGAACGTTTCATTGAAACCCTCTGAACGAACAATTATTTTTCCATCTGATCTCTTGGCCACTGCTGCTAGAGCATCATTTCTTACAGCTGAGCAGAAAACTTTGCCAAGATTGTGATCAGTATGATTTCCCCCAAGTTCTGTTCGTCCTGGTGCACTAAATAGATGAGTTACTTCATAATCTGCTTTATCAATTAATTCCGAGATCCGGATTAAAGCGAGTTGGTAGTCTTCTCCATCTCCATATAAGTCATGGAATAGTTCTAACTGGTCAGCATCCTCAATCAGTTTATTCAACTCATTTGTAGACCACAATGACATTCAACTCTCCAATTCTATCAAATTTTACACTTGAATTTCAGCAAGGCGCTGTGCAGCATGCTCAGGAGTGATGTCTCTCTGAGATTCAGCCATCATTTCATATCCTACCATAAATTTCTTGATAGTAGCCGACCGTAACAACGGAGGATAGATATGCGCGTGAAGTGTCCAATGCTCATCATCACCACCCACATTAGGTGCACTGTGCCAACCCATACTGTAGGGGAAAGACACATTGAATAGTAGATCATATTTGCGCAATAATATTTTCAGCAAATCAGCTAGGTCCGTTACAAGACTCTCATTCATATCACTCATTCGCGATATTTTCGTTTTTGGAATAATTATCGTCTCAAACGGCCAGGTAGCCCAAAATGGAACCAGAGATACCCACGAATTGTTCTGGTAAACCATCCGCTCACCCCCATCAGCTTCCTGGGTTGCATAATCCCATAAGAGAGTACTACCATGCGTATCAAAATATTCTTTTTGCCGCTCATCCTCTTTTTTAATTTTTGAGGGTACAAAATCACCAGCCCAAATTTGGCCATGGGGGTGTGGATTGGACGCTCCCATAATTTGTCCCTTATTCTCAAATATCTGGACATACTTATATTTATTAGAAAGCTCCCTCTCTTGATTCATCCAGGTAACAATAACTTCCTCAATCTCCCTGTTGGAGAGCTCTGGCAGAGTAAGATCATGTCGTGGAGAATAACAAATAACCCTGTTTGTTCCTTTTGATTCCTGCCACTTGAAAAGGTCATTGCCTTCTAATTGGGATTCACCACTTTCATCAAGTAGTGCGGGGAAATCATTATTAAAGACGAAAGTCCCCTCATAATCAGGATTTATATCACCTTTGGATCGGTGCCCACCAGGACAAAGATAGCAAGTGGGATCATGTTCCAATATTTGCTCTCGTGGCACTGGCTCCTGTTGACCTAACCAAGGACGATCCGTACGGTGCGCTGAGACTAACACCCATTCTCCTGTAAGGGGATTGCGTCTCCTATGAGGTTGGTCTCCAGGGAATTCCATTAACACTCCAAAAACCTACCAGAACACGGCGTATAGGGCTACCAAAATAACACTAATAATCATGACACTGATGTTAAACACTGGTTCTGTTTTGAAGTATTTTCTTGAAACAGGAATACCCTTGGGATCGCTAGCGCCCTTGCCTTCTATTTGGCTAACAATAGCAATGATTATCATTGTGACCACCCAGACGATCATCATCTGATGCATCCAGGGCATTGAGGTACCCAGTTTAAGAACCAGAGCAATGGGGATGGAAGAAACAGCGCCCCAGATGGCGGCATTATTGGTAGATCTCTTATAAAACAGTCCCATCACGAATACACCCAAAATTCCCGGACTGACCAGACCTGTATATTCCTGAATATATTGAAACATTTCCTTTACTGAACCGAGAGTTGGAGCTACCAGTACTGCTATAACCAAGGCCGCTAGAACAGTAATGCGTCCAACTTTGACAGTTGTTTTGTCATCAGCATCTTTGTTGATGTAAGCACGATAAATATCCATTGTGAAAATGGTTGAGGTTGAGTTCAACATGGAAGCCAGCGAGGATACAATGGCTGCTGCAAGAGCGGCCAAGACAAGTCCCTGCAGACCAGTAGGCACGAATTGGCTGATTAACCAGGGGTATGCTTTATCGTAGTTAATTCCTCCTCCAGAACTGAATGCCTCTTTCACACCAGGAATTGCGGCTGTGCCTTCAGGAGCGGTAAACATCACATAGGCAACGATTCCGGGGATAACCACGATGAGTGGGATAATGAGCTTCAGGAAGGCTGCAAAGGCGATACCCTTTTGGGCTTCTTTTAATGATTTAGCAGCGAAGGTTCTCTGAATGATATACTGGTTAAAACCCCAGTAGTATAGATTTGCTACCCACATACCCCCTACCAGCACGGCTATGCCCGGTAGATTACTAAAGCTGGGGTGACCCTTCTTGAGGATCATATGAAAATGATCACCAGCAACATTGTATATGTGCGAGAGGCCATTCAGCATGCCACCATCGGGTGTTACATGGTTCAAAGCGATGATAGATGTAATCAACCCACCCACAATCAACAGAATAACCTGGATGACATCCGTCCAGGCTACGGCTGACAATCCACCCCAGATGGAGTAGGCTGCAGCAAAAAAGGCCAGAGCCAGAATACCATGCATGATGTACTCACCATTACCAGAGCCCAGAATGGTATCAAGTGCTTTTGCACCAAGAAAAAGAACTGAAGTAAGGTTAACAAAAATGAACAATCCAATCCAGAAGACCGCCAGGATGGTTTTAAGGTTTTTACTAAATCGTACTTCAACAAACTGTGGTATGGTGTAAATCTTCTTTTCAATAAAAATGGGCAGAAAATATTTACCTACGATGATTAATGTCAGAGCCGCCATCCATTCGTAGGAGGCAATGGCCAGACCCAGAGAAAATCCAGATCCTGACATCCCTATAAACTGTTCAGCAGAGATATTTGCAGCAATTAGTGAAGCACCTACGGCCCACCAGGGCAGGGATTTGCCAGCCAGGAAATAGTCCTCAGCATTTTTCTCATGCCCTTCCTTGCTTCTGGATACCCATAGGCCCACAGAGACAATGAGAATTACATAAGATGCAAATACTAGATAATCAATTAATGAAAACTCCATTGTGAATTCCTTATTTGTTTAAAACATCGAATTTGTATCGGATTTGATGGTCATATTCGTCGTTAGCCTCAAGCACTGAGGGTGGAAATTTGCTCTCTCTGGGGGAATTTGGATATTCTTCTGGCTCCAGGCAGACAGCTTGCCATTTATTAAAAGGGGATCCACCCTTCCCCTTAACGCTTCCATTCAGAAAGTTCCCTGTATATAACTGCATGGCTGGTGCATTCGATGATAGAGTAAGAGATCTTCCACTTTCGACATCCTCGAGCACAGCCATACTTCTTAGGCTACCATTTGGCTTGTTAATTAAGAAGCAGTGGTCAAATCCGCCAGCAATTGCTACCTGGGGATTATCACCCACGATTCTCGAGCGAATCGGAATTTCATTTTGGAAATCAAAGTCTGAATTTGCAACAGATCTTATTTCGCCAGTCGGAACCATGTGCTCGTTGATTGGTAAATATTTTCGAGCCTCAATCGAGAGTGAATGAGTAACGAGGTCAGATGCAGGAGCACCAGACAAATTGAAATATGGATGCAGTGAAATATTTATCACTGTCTTCCGGTCGCTCATTGCCCGTATTCTAATATTCAATTCGTTGTCATCATTTAGGTCATATAGGATACCAACAGATAAATTCCCCGGGAAGCCTTGATCACCATGCGGGCTAGTATGGCTCAATAAAAGCATTTCGCCCTTGCCCGAATCTATTTTTTCAGCCTCCCATACGACTCGATTGAATCCAACCTCACCACCATGATTACAATTTATCCCATCATTTTTTGTCAATGGATAAGCAATATTATCAAGTACGAATGTTCCCCCTGCAATTCTATTTGCAAACCTCCCGATTACAGCACCCATATATGATTCATCTTCCAGGTATCCGTCCAGATTGTCATATCCCAGGAGGATATCGGAAATATTTCCGCTCAAATCAGGTGTCTTTATGGATTGCAAAATTCCACCGTAGTTGAGAATACTGACAGATAGATTATTTTTATTTGTCAGGCAATATTTAGAGATTTTCTCTCCAGTTTTTAGCTGACCAAAAGGATATTCTGAAATTATACCACTCGTCTTGATTTTTACATTCTCAATCATTTGGAAATTCTTAATATTGCTATATCCATTGGTTATTTTATTTGCCGCTGAGTTGATTCTCTAACTATGAGCGTGGTCTCAACTATCCGAGTAAATTTCTTCCGCTCTTCCATTATAGTGTTTAGTTCATCCATCAAAATTTGGATAGCTTCTTGTCCCATTTTATATCCATGCTGGTCAATCGTTGTTAAGGGAGGGTCAATAAGTTCAGTTATGGGATTATTGCTAAATCCAGTAATTCCAATATCGTCAGGAATATTTAATCCCATTGCAATCACTTCTTTGTGAGCACCAACGGCTACTGGATCATTAATGGCAAAAATGGCATCTGGCGGATCAGATAACTCAAATAGAGTCTTAATACCTATTGCACCGGATCGTTCTTCTAAGGTCCCATGAATGACAATTTTTTCATCAAACTCAATGTTGTGTTTCGCTAGAGCTTCTCTATACCCTCTTAAGCGCTCCCTTGCGATACTCAGATAGGTCGGCCCAGCGAGGTGACTAATCCGTCTATACCCCATTTCTATTAAATGCTTGGTGGCCTTAAACGCCCCTTCATAATCATCAACAATTACTTTGGAAACATCTAAATTATCTAGGACGCGATCAAATAGTACAACGGGTATGCCCCTTCGCAGGAATCGTCGAAAATGATCTCCATCCTGTGTTGTTTGAGAGACAGATGCCACGATTCCAGCCACTCTATTTGATAACATGTTGTGAGTATTTAAAACTTCACGGTTATAATCCTCGTTAGATTTTGAAACGATAATTGTGAATCCGTGCTTGTACGCTAAATCTTCCATACCATCTATTGCCGATGAAAAAAAGTCATGCTTGATCTCTGGAACAATTACACCAATTGTCCTTGATGCGTTTGTCTTAAGATTCTTAGCTATGCTGTCTGGAAAGTAGTCAAATCGCTTCGCTACCTTTTTCACTTTGGTGATGGTTTCTTCCGCGATGCCTGGATGGTTTTGTAAGGCACGTGAAACAGTCGAAATGGATAAACCAAGTTCATTAGCTATATCTTTTAATGTTGGTGCTTTTCGATTCATGAACTGCTATATCTCTCCTATTTCATCAGCATCATCTTGGCAACGTGATAGTTATCTTCGGTCTGAAGTCGGCATAAATACATGCCTGAATCATAACCTGTAGCATGTAATTTCAGAGAGTATGTCCCTGCTGGTTTGGATCCCTCATCCAGTACTTCGACGAGTTGTCCTCGAATGTTATAAAGCTCAATGAGAATCTCCGACCTATCATCTAAATCATATAGAATAGTTGCAGTGGAATTGAAAGGATTAGGATAGCTGTAGACTCGATGCCCCATGGGTATTTCAGGATCACTCGAAGCACCATCCTCTATGGTAAACTTATCCAGGCGCCAGTAATAATGTTGCTGATTACTGTTGAATGAGAAATAGACTTTTTCATCCCTGACCTCTTCGAGATCAATTATCTCGCTATGCCAAACACCAATTAGAGACTCGTGAACAGCAATGGTTTGTAGGTTGTACCACGGTCCGTCCGAATTGTAGCCATATTGCAATTGGACTGAATGCTCTGGCGTCCCACCTGCTTTAGTATGATCCCACGCTCTTAATTCTTGAAAGCTGAGTTTTGGTCTTCTAACACCCCCCAGATCAATTTGCGGGGAAATCACCCTAAAAGATCCTACCCAGTTTGGTCCATACGTCAGTGCCCTACCACCCTCAAAAGGAGTCGAAACCCAATGGTCATTTACTTTGTCGTAAACTTCCATACTGTCTTGGGAGGTCAGGAGGTCCGAAGAACTAGCAGTTAGGATCCTCCAGCCTGAGGTACTTGATCCTGGCTGATCATATTCAAAATCTTCCCAGTAGGCAAATCCATGGGGAATACCAACCATATAGGATTTGTTGTAAGCAACCACTTCCTCTAAGTCATTAATTTGAATAGAGATCTGCAGCGCCTGACCTTCTGGAAAATCCGGAGATAGTGAAAAGGGAATGATTAGGTAGGTTGACTCGTCGATATCCAATCTGCTCATAGTGTAAGAGGTGTCTAAATCAACGAGATAGTCGACATTATGCTCATCAGGTCTAAGGGTAATCGTAATATTCTCGCCGGCTCGCTGACCCTGGTTAGATAGATCAAGTAGGAGGGCTACCCGTTCACCTGGATCAAATTTCCCATTTGAATTTCCTGCAAGTTCTGCGGCTACAATATTCACCTTGTACTCTGCTTTTTGACCAATTGCAAAACTGTAGTTGTATCGTATGCTATCCAAACCAGTGTAGATGGTATAGATTAATTCAGCTATATAGGGGACTGGAATGTCGACATTCAAATCTAAAGTATGTCTTATTTTCAGACTCGAATCCACCTCAATTACGCCAATATTTAATTCTGGATTATGAACAGATATCCAATCATCGCTCGAGCCTACGGGGTGTAGTCTGAGACTGGAATTTTGGGAACTCTGATCTCCTACATTTTTTATCTCAAATTCAAGTTCAAGTGACTCTCCCGGATCAGCCAAGCCGTCCAGGTTGTCATCGATAACAATTTGTGGGGAATTAAAGATAAAGAAACTACTAGAATCTGATTGATCGGTATCAAGAACAGCCACTGCAGTTTGAATGTGAGTCTGGAAAGCAGTACGGGTTGTATCATTCCAATTGATAACCCCATCATATATATACGGGCTCATAATATATCGACTGTCGTGAGCTACATGGGTTGCGCCCCAATTGTGACCAGCCTCATGTGCTTGAAAATTAGCAAGCCAACGGGTGTCTCCCATCCCCCAAAACTCAACGAGATGATGGCGCCCATACTGTCCTATTGTGTTTAGCCAGGCATAGGAGTAGCCAATTATCCTCCCAGTCCAAAATGTTGCTATATCATGCCAGTTTGAGACGCCACCACCAGCGATCCAGTTGTCAACTGCCCTCAAATAAACCCCTGCATCAGTGGTCTGCGGTAGTCCTCCAGAATAAGAATCAGCAAATATGATCAGTTCCACAAGCTGATATTGAATATTGAGTTGATTGTAATAGGCATCCGTATAATTCAATATGCTGAGCAATTCGTTTGCGAGATCCATACTGGAATTCGCTTTCAAATAGGCTTCATAGTCAGCGATTATTGCGATTTCTGCGGTGAACATACCAGTATCCAAAAAGGTCTTATTAATAGCAATATCATTTGGATTGAGGATTTGCTTTGGATAGGTCGTTGGTGATAAGCTATAGTCATTCTGATAGCCACGGGCTTGCTCATTTCCACCACTACTTTGAATAGCACTAACATGAATTGAGTTGGATTTTTCAAATTGTTGATTTTCTAGAACAATCCTTTTGCCAGTAGCTGTTTGAATGAAACCGGATAGATAATTTCTAGCCACGGTTAATCTCACCTGACTGCCAGGATCATCTTTAATCGTTCCTCTGTAAGTGGATGCCAGGGGATTCTCAAACTCGTACTGCCTATCATCCCTAATTTCAACAATCTTAGCACTTTCTTGTACCAGATTGAAGCGTTCAAGCTGTATATCATAGATGTCATTTGGTCCTAAATCAATTTCCAACTTTACCGATTCTTCAGCTTTAGCATCCAACAACACTTGAACATCACCTGTAATTGATAGTGAGATGCCCTTATCCCCTTTATAAATCAACGATTTTTGTACTTCGACACCCGTGATTTTTGCCGTTTGAGTTGCAGCTGGTATGCCCTTGACTACCAGAACACACAAGAAAAGTAAAAACCATCTCCGGCTAAGAGGACAGAGAAATTTCTCTAAGCCAATATTCATAATCTGTTCAACTTAAATGCCTTATTTCCCCTCAGGGAGATCGGATTGGGCGTTACCCTTGTGGAACGGTTGCAGTCTGAAATTAAATGAATAGTCCTGTGCATGGAGTGTATAGGCATCGTGAGGTCTCGCACCCCAGCTATTATCTCCACCGACACCCATTTGCTTAAGATCAATATTCCAGGTTACAATATTACCAGGTTTTACATAAGTGCGACCATGACGTTGGGCTTTACTCACAAAGTCAAGTCGATCATAGTCATATTGGTGCACTGCTGTACTCAATAAGGGTTCCCCAGAGGCCATCATACCATTGCCCGTGTCATCACGGACTGCCATCCATCGCACATCAGTTTTATTACCAGTTTCCTGTGGTCTCACGTAAGGAAAATATTGGTCCCAGATGGATCCTGAATATCGACCGATGGCAGCACTTGTTTTGCGGTCCCAATAGCTTTCATGTGGTCCCCGTCCAAACCATTCTACCTTATTCAGCGAGCCTGGAAGTTTGAAAGTCATACCGTACCTGGGTATCTCGGGTAAGCCCTTCGCTTCAACCGTTAAATCCATAGAAATATCGGTCATTCCTTGACCATTGATGATGTATTCCAGCACCAGGCCAATACTGTCAATCGTATTGTCAAAAGTGGCAACAATTCTTGCGTGGGAAGCATCAATTTTCTCTGACTTCAAATCTACCAGACGTAAACGCTCAGGCATATCTTTCCATACCCCACAACGATTCTGCATAGCATTACCGATATCATTATCATTGGGAGCTCGCCAGAACTGGGGACTTAGCGATGATTCAAGATATTCTTTTTGATTGTGCTTATATGATTCAATAAGTCCACTTTGCTCAGAAACTGAGACTTCAAAACCTTGACCCGCAACCAATAGCATGCCATCCTGCTTTACAATATCAAGAGTTGGCAAGGGTTTTTCAGCCTTATCTGTTGTGGCAGCCTGGATTAAAAATTGATCCCAGGCAATGACATGCCCTGCTGGCATCAGGTCTTTAGCCTGCTTCATTTTAGAAATAATTTTAAGGTGATATTCACGGGATATATCATATTCGTAACCATGTTGATCCATCTTGACCTGCATGGAGCTACCAGCTTTGATTTCGGGTAATTCAAGGAAGCCTTTTGAAACAATGACACCGTCTTCCGTTACTTCCCAGCCATGAGTCAGGTTGGAAAGGTCAAGAAAGTCATATCTATTCAACACCACAATTGTGTTATTGCTAGCGTTATAATTGCTGAATTTCAAAGGTTGATAAACTTTTTTTACCTCATGAATATGTGGGTTGAGCGAACGATCCGCCGCTACCAGGCCATTGGCACAAAAATTTGAGTCATTCTCTGCATACTCATCTCCAAAATCGCCACCATAGGCCCAATACCATTCCCCTTCTGCTGTTTCCTTATAAATAGTCTGATCAACCCAATCCCAAATAAATCCACCCTGAAGATGTTTGTACTCATCAATGGTATCCCAATAATCCTGGAGATTTCCTACACTATTTCCCATTGCATGGGCGTATTCACAAAGGATCAGAGGTCTTTCCTGTTCGGTGGAAGCATATTTTGAAATGAATTCAAGGTTCTTATACATTGGGCATACAATATCAGTATGCGCCTCATACCAGGCAGGTTGGTACTGTACTGGTCTGGAGGGATCTCTCTGTTTGATCCATTCATAAAGCTTTACAAAATTTTCTCCATCACCTGCCTCATTACCCATTGACCAGATGATTATTGATGGATGATTTTTATCTCTTTCCACCATCCTTTGACCTCGATCGAGCCATGCACCCAACCATTTCGGATCATTTGCAATAAGACCATAACCTTCATCATGATATCCCATACCATGTGATTCAATATTGGCTTCATCTACTACGTAAAGACCATATTCATCACATAGCTCATACCAACGCAGATGATTGGGGTAGTGGCTGGTCCGCACCGCATTGATGTTATGCAGTTTCATCAGGCGAATGTCCTGAACCATGGATTCTTCGGAAATATATTTACCGGTGTGAGGATCATGCTCATGTCGATTAACACCACGGATGGTGATGGGAATCCCATTTACCAGGAGCTGCCCGCCTGCGATGGTCACATTTCTAAATCCGATTTTCTGGCTAATCACTTCAACGGGTTTATTCTGAGCATCCAATAGGGTGAGGATAAGGCTATACAGCTCTGGGGTTTCGGCAGTCCAGGCTCGTACTTCTGGAATCTCATAACTATATGTTAATGTTGTTTGTGAGGAAGCATCAACATCCACAACCTGTTCATTTTTATATACTTCTTCTCCACCAATAGCCTCAAGGATCTGGCATTGGAGCTTGTAGGCTTTAGTCTTCATTTTTTGAGTGTTTTTAATATCGACGTCAACTCCAAACAGACCATTTTTATAGTTCTCGCCTAAATCAGCTCGGACGAAGAAATCACTGATCCGAGTTTTCGGTGACGCATAGATGTAGGCATCTCGCTCAATACCACTGATCCGCCACATATCCTGACCTTCGAGATAGCTGGCATCACTAAACCGGTAGACTTCCAGTGACACACTATTTTTACCCGGTTTAATAAAATCAGATATCTCAAATTCAGCAGGTGTTTTCGATCCCTGTCCATAGCCAACAAATTTCCCATTAATCCATAGATAATAGGCAGACCTGATGCTGCCAAAGTGGATAAATATATCTCGTCCATCCCAGTTTTTGTCGATGGTGAAATTACGGCGATATGAACCCACCGCATTATAATCGTGGGGAACGTTTGGTGGATCAGGCGTGAAGGGATATTCTTCATCCAGATAGATTGGGGTACCGTAGCCCTGCATCTCCCAATTAGTTGGAACTTTGATTTTATCCCAGTGACCCACATAACGGAACTTCTTGTAAAAATTCTTGGGCCGTTCACCTGGGGTTGCTGCATAATTAAAATACCACTCCCCATTTAAGTCGAAAACAAATTGGCTGTTATTGCGAATATCAGCAACTGCGAAAGCTTCATTCTCATAAGGAAATTTTACTGCGTGAGGTGCAACCCTGTTGATATTGATGATTTCAGGGTTCTCCCAATAGGTTTTGGAATCCATATCAGCTGGTGATGCCTGTAGCAAACCTGCAAATGCAATACTCATAATAGTTAGACCTGTATGTTTCAATATTATCTTCATTATTGCTCCTGCTTCAAATTCTGATTTCAACTTGATTACGCGTAAGATCTGCATACGCTTCCCGTTTTCGGATCAGTAAAGGTGGACCATCATTAATTAAAATTTCTGGTGGTCTGGGACGTGCATTGTACTGGGAAGACATACTGAAACCGTAAGCCCCAGTGTCCTTGATGGCTAGAATATCTCCCTCACGTAACTCAGAAATCCGGTATTGCTTGGCGAAATCATCTGCTTCACATAGATTTCCTACAATATTGTACTCCTGGTATGCTCCATCAGGATTAGAAACATTCTCGATCTCATGGGAAGAACCATATAGCATGGGTCGGATGAGATGGTTAAAGCCTGAATCGACTCCAGCAAAAGTGACTTCCTTATTTTGCTTAAGTACCTTCACTCGAACATAAAGAGTTCCGGCTTCACTCACCAGGTAGCGTCCAGGTTCAAATCGAAGATGAATTACTCGGTTGGTCTCCTGCTCAAACTCAAGCAATAGTTGACCGAGTTGCTGACCCACCTTGCTAATATTAGTTGCTTCAATTTTTCTTTGTTTAGGATTCAATCCACCACCAAAATCGAGAAATTCAAGCTCAGGAAGTTTTTTGGCGGCCTCTAGCATCAATTCAGCACTCTTCTGGAGAATATCATCTCGCATGATGACATGGCTGGAATGAATGTGCAGACCCTCGACCTTGATTTCATAATTAGAAACGATTTCCAAAATCTTATTAAACTGAGCATATGGAATGCCAAATTTGGATTGCTCGTACCATCCCATTGAGCTTTCCTTGTCATTCTCAAGAGCTATATGTGGATTAAAGCGAATACAACAAGGTACAGAGGCACCATATCGTATTCCAAATTTTTCAAGATTGGATAAATTCTCGATATTTATACCAACCCCAATCTCGACCGCCTTTTCCAACTCAGAAAAATCAACCAGGTTGGGGGTAAATATGATCTGATTTGGCTCAAATCCGGCTTGTAAAGCCATTTGAATCTCAAAAAGGGAGACAGTGTCAACCCCAGTGCCTAAATCACGCATGACCTTCAATATTTTCAGGTTCGAAAGTGCCTTCATTGCGTAAAATAGTCGAGTTTTGCCCTGAGGAAGCGCTTCGCATAAATCTTTATGTCGTGCTCTAATGAAATCAGCATCATAGATATAACAAGGAGTACCAACTTCTTCAATAATTTGGCAAATATCCATTTTTAACCCCGAATCACTCCTACAATTGCCATTGCATCATGAGCAGGTGAGCTGCTGACCAGGAAAAATGATTTACTTTCATTCCTTTGCCAGTAAGTGGATTGTAATTCTCACGGATTGGACCCGTAGCATTCAGCAGGCCCTCTGCATGTTCGATAATCTGCCTTGAAAAAGCATCTGCATCATCTGTATATCCATATCGTCTTAAAGCAGAGACAGCGAAAAATGCCTGATCCAGCCACACCGGGCCTCTCCAATATCCCGTCATAAATGCAGGATGGTCTTTTGCTATAGTTGGAAATGGTATGTAGGTGGCAAATTTTTCAGGGTCAATCATATGTTCTCTGACTGCAGCAGCCTGTTCCGGAGTGGCTAGCCCGACCCAGAGAGGTATCCAACCTTGTGGTCCAATGACTTTAATATGTGACCTATCATCAAGTTTTACGTCATAGAAGAATCCAGATTCGGTGTCGTACATCAAATCTCTAATCTGCTTTGCCAGCTGTTCCGCTTGTGTTTTGTAATCTTTGGCTTCTTGGGGACGATCCAAGGCTTCTGCCAAATCTGCTAGACATAATTTCTCAAACCACAAATAGGCATTCAGATCTACCGATTCCTGGTCCATTGACCATGCAAATTCACTATTTCTTACCATGGCGGTGGAATCATAATGGAGTCCATCATCAACACCACTTTCCCACTTTGCTGCCTCAACTGTGCCATCTGTACTACCATATTCGCACAATCCATTTTGATCATGATCACGATTTTTATACCACCATTCATGGTATTTAACCAACTTGGGATAAATCTTTTCTACAAAATTCAAGTTATCACTTATCTCGTATAACTCCTTCACTGACCATGCTGCAAGCGGAGGCTTGGTATTGCGCCAATTGTCCTCTGTACTATCAGCATACACACAATCTGCAATCATTCCATACGTATCCTGGTGATCGAACATGGTCAGGATCTGCTCTTCCGCAAGTTTGGGATCAAATCTGGCTATGGCTACGGCATGTTTCCATGAATCCCAGCCCCAAAAGCCATTAAAATACCAAACTGAGGCTGACGGGAAGAGCCCGCCATGATCCAGAGATCCTCTGGCCGATCTCCAATTGGTAATCAATGTTTCCAATGATTTTACTGCCACACGCTGATATGATGGGTCATCAAGTAATATCGATTCAGGTGCCAGGATTGAATTTACGTAATGATTCCATCTAGCTTTATTCTCTTCCATGGATTTAACCGAATTGAGTAAAACAACCTGAGCGTCAGCTGAAATCTGGTCCAGTACCTCGACCTGGTTCCCTTCAGAAAGGCTTATGACTATTGGAAATTCAGCTTCCTCACCGGGATTGACCAATATTGTGTTGGAATAGGTGATTTCGTACCCTCTTCCCTCTGCGTTCAATTTGATGTCACTAGGTCTACCTGCGGGAATGTGAATACCCAATAGATCATCTGATCTTTTGAGTAAGCCGAAAACGGAGGATTTCGCCTTAAAGAATGACATGTCTTCCAACCAGGAGTCACCCTTCCATTTAAGTGAGATATGAATTGGTTCAGACGAAACATTTTTAATTGTTGAAACGATGATGGCCAGCTGATGACTATCAAACCATAAGGATTGGTTTAACTCAATTTTTGGTGAGACCAATGAAGTTTGAATTCGTCCTGGTAGGTAGTAGTTCGTTCTCTCCGCACCACCAAGCAAATCTTGAGATTCATCCTCTTCGACCTCCATCACTTCAAGAGCTGCATATGCCTTACCAACCCATTCACCTTGAGACATGAGCATCGGTCCAACGAAACCACTCAATTCTGGGGAGTAATTGCTGTCAGGGAGTGCAAAACCAAACCAGGCACCCTGATCTGCAAAAAAGAAGGTATCAAAATCATTAATATGCCGTGGTGAACCCACAATATCCAATATATCTGGAAATTCAATTCTTGTTCTCTCGGCCTCTATCTCTTTTTGTACGGGGGTACACTCTTGGATGGACAGAGTAATCAGTATAACCAATAATACCAGTGGAACCGCTCTTGTCAGGGTCCCATTATTTGCGCCTAAAAACATACTCTCCACCTTCTTTTCACGTTGGATATAACAGGCGATGATTGAAGATTATTAAAGCAACTGGCTCTAAGTCCACTTCAATTTATTTGGCTAGAAACTAGCTGATATGGATATCCTATTAACAGGTGAAAAATCCCCAGCTTGGCTCAAAGCATAGCTAATATGTGTGCCGATGCTACCAAGTGACACATTCACCCCCGCACCGAGGGAGAGACCTTCCGAATCATAATTGAACTTATAACCAGATCTCAGAAAGAACATGTTGTTCAACCCATACTCTAGCCCCAGGTGTACCCGCTCGGTATAATCCCGCGGATGAACCGCATCAAGAGCAAGCAGCAAGGTCTGGTTTTTAGATATCCCAAAAACTTCAAACACATCTGCAGCCATTCCAATAGTGAACGTTATGGGCAACTCAAAACTGTATTGCTCATAAATCATCTCCTGGCTGAAATTCCGAATACTCATACCGAATCGAAAGCTACTCTCATTAGGATAAAAAATCGTCCCAAAATCCCATACCAAACCACTTGTTGTATTAGATTTTGTTTCACCTTCAACTTCATTTTCGCCTAATTTTTGGCTGGCATATCGCATGTGACCACCAAGAGAAAACTTGTCTGTTAGCTTCTTGGCATAAGCCATTCCGATTGCACTAGCAGCAACATCGACATTCCCTGTCTCTATAAATCCAAATTCATTATCTGCTACCTGTGTACCGATAATATCGCCATAGTCGGCTGTTTGGTAAGAAAATCCAAAGGTACCAATACTTCCAAATCGCTTTGACACTCCCACAGTGATGTAGGTGATATCGGCAAGCCATTGTGTCTGATTAGTAAACACATCCGTATCTCTGCTTTGCAAGGCTATCCCAGCAGGATTGTAGAACAAATTCTCCGCCCCAATCCCAGAGAGAGTCACAGCTCCCCCCATAGCAGCACCTCTTGCATTTGCATCGATCTTCAAGAATTGATATCCAGTTTGACCAACCTTCTTCAACTCAGCTTGAACAGGCAGTACAGAAATCGCGAAGACTACTCCAAAGAGCAGGATTCTTATATTCAATCTATTCATCATCATCTCCATAACTAGACCACCCTTACCTTACGATCACAAATTTGACCATTGCGGATTCTCCCGTGGCATCGTCCGTGACACGAGCTATATAGATTCCGCTGGCAAGGCGTTGTCCACTCTCTGTAACTGTGTGAAGATTAGCCACATTGCCACCCCAATGTTCAGCACCAGATTCATCCACATGCTCGAGTGTCTTTACCAGATCTCCACTCTCAGTATAAATCTTAATTGTTGCCAGTGCTGGCAATCCCTTGAATACGATCTTTTCCTCTTCACCAGGCCAATTATTTCCTGAAAGATTTAACGGATTTGGCACAACTCGGATCGCCGAAAGTGTCTCACCTGGTGCCTCAGTGCGGTAAACAGCTGCAGTGGTACGGTTGATGTTCCATCCAGATTCCAAGCTGCGAACACCACCATATGGGCTTGGGTTATTACTCAAACCATCATCATATGCAGTGACATAATAATAGTATCCTACACCTGGTACTGCAGTAGTGTCCTGAAATTGATGGACAATTGGAATCCCAGTATTGCCACCACAGCTAAATGTCTCGACAAAGCTTGTATCAGGATGGCTACGATAAACTCGATAACCGGAGAAATCTGCATCGAGTTCGCTCTCACTACCCCAATTGACTTCAATAAAATCGGGTCGACCAATAACTTCTACACTTGGGGGACGCGGTGGTACAGGAAGATCATAGTCGTTTTGCACACCCACCTGTGCAGCGAATGCATTTTTGAAGAGTGAATCCTTTCCAGTAGAAACCCAACTGTCTTTAGCCCAATCATTGGTATCGTCGTATAAATCGGGATTGTCCTGAAATGGAGGTGGTAAAATGTCCAAACCTTCCCAGGTTGCGATACCCTCTGCCCAGTCTTCTCCAACACTTTGTCCCAGCTCAGGACTTATAGTTCCCACAACCAGGGCAAATACGACCCTAATAGACTCGCCAGGTGCCAGAGTATAGGGACCCATTGAAGCGTGGGTAACCGCTCGCCATAGCCACCAGGGAAACTCATCAGGGAATTTAAATCCTTGTTCGTCCATCCGCTGGCTGTGCTTGCTACCGGCATATACGTTGTCAGTCTGATATGGAAGGTTATATGGCGTATTTCCAAATCCATTTTCCATAACATCGTAAACTTTGGCAATGTCGCTTGGACTATAGTTTGCTGCTTCAAATTTTAAATATTTGAGTTCCGCTGTATTTACACCTGATATGGCTGGTTGTGACCAATTATCAGTTTCGTCTGAGGGTGAAGTATCTACATGTAGAATTGCTTCACCAATATGGAAGGCTGAACTTAGAAAATCACTACCAGCGTCTGGACCACCATAATCATCATAATCACTCTTGGAACCTCTGGCAGGATAGGCATACATCATACGGAGAGAGTCACCTAACCTTTCTCCATAGGTTGAATACCAGGGTTCACCCCTGCCCGGAGCGTAAAAATTATTCATCCGCATGAAGTACAAATCTTCCAGCGTCTGATTGGGAAGTTCGATTTCTTCATCCATATCAACATTGCCTGTGTTGGTAAATGTCCAATCGTAGATAATAAAATCATCGTAATCAGGACTACTCCAAACAAACGCACGCTGATCCAGGGTTAAACCTATAATTGTGTTCACCTTGCTCTCAAACATCATATCTGCGGTGCCAGGTATATAATCTGGATCAACAAAATCTCCAGATAATGGGAATGCATCGCTTAGTATTTCACCATTAACCTTCACTTTGGGTGGTTCATGTCTCAAATAGCGACGCAGTGTTAAACCGTCCTCATCCTCTATGGGAAACGTGTTATTGATCTCATTGGCACCAGCCGTTGCCGGTCCTACAACACGGTGGTTCCACAAGTTTCCATTTTCATCTGTCCAGTTCTCTACACCTAGATGCCACCCAGCGTTGTAAATCAGAGGCACCCAATAGTCATCGTAGTAATAATATGCAGAACGACTACCAGCGAGTTGATCCTGATCGGTATTATCAACCACCTTCACTTCGATGTTTCCAATGCGGGCCCACTTGAAGGTCCCTGCCTGTAAACTGAACATACTCAAACAAAGTAGTAGGACGATATTTAGTAGATGTCTATTTGCTGATCTATTCTTCATTGTCCATACTCCCTTAAAAATTAACTCGAAGACCAAAGGTGAACCTTCTTGGATTCAGATCCAGGAGAAACGCCCGATTCGGCATATTGATGTGTTCTTTATCTGTATCCCCGACACGATCATCCCCATCTTCAAATCCTGCATCTTGGTATACTTGACCCTCGTACATGGGAAGATGTAAACTGTACATGTAATCTCGAAAATCGTCCCCTCCATCGAAAGCAGCCATGCTCATATACTGTAGTCCAAGGAAGTTTTGGACATCCAGAAATGCGTTGATCCTGGAAGAAGAAAGGGGGAAATCTTTCGAAAGACGTAAATCAGCACCTAATCTGTCCTTCCACTGGACATTAGAAGAAAGCTTAAATGTTTCAAGCGGATCCCATGTCATGTAGTCTCCTGCTTTCCATTTGAAGAGAACAGACATTTGTAAATCTTTGAAGATCCGATGACCAAAAAGCTTTGGACCGAAATGGTCTGGAGTGTGGAAATTCATATTTGACCGAGCAACCGGGCGTGCTAGAGGTTTTTCCTGCAATGGATTCTGCGCACTATATCTGGCATCTGACCTGGGGTCTTCATAGTAAGCCTGACGACCAAAATATCCTGAGGAGCGAACAACATAGTCAAAATTAAGCCAACCCGTTATCCAATCTCCTGATCGCTTTTCAAAGCGCATTTCGAAACCGCGGATATCTTCGTAATTCGCGTTTTCCACAGTCTGGTAGTTCACACTTCCGTCTATACTGACGTAACGCACATAACCACTCTGGTTTGCCACATCCTTGTAATAGCCTGAAGCGTGCAGGAGGATCATGTTGTTAAGAGCATATTCCACTCCCAGTTCATAGGCTGTTGTTCTGGGAATATCCATAGAGGGATTCCCGATAAAAGTAATTCCCTCATAAAATGTACCGTATCCGATTTCGTACATATCAAGACTACTGGGCATGGAATAGAAGTGCCCGTAATTAAAGAATAGCTTTGCCTTCTCAGAAACAGGATGACTTATCCCAAGACGGGGTGAAAGTTTGATTTTTCCTTTGGCAGGTTCAGTTGGTACTACGTCCTCAAAGTCATATTTCTTGGACGAAGAAAAATTAGCATTGTAACGATCAACCGTGTACCAATCCTTGTTGGGCTCATTCAAATCAACCCTCAGACCGATATTTGCAATTAGCCCTTCGATCTCGATCTTGTCCTGTACATAGGCCCCAACTCTTAGGGGAGAACTCAGCGACTGTGCTCGCCAGTTATTCGGAGGCGCATAATTATAGCTGGTTGAGTAATCACTATTCAGATCGTCATAGTTCAGCTCGAAGCCACTCTTGAGCTCGTGTCGCTTATTCAACTGACTCGTTAGATCGAATTTTACATTTAGGTTACTCGTTGAGGTATGATCCCTTGCTACACCACCCAGAGAGGCAAATACCATGTTATCACCGCTTGGAGTATACCGGTCGTCAACAATAAATCCGTAGGGAGCTTCTGTTACACCCTGGGAACCGAAATAGCGAATGATTGTTGTATCCCTCATATCCTGGGGTCCCAAAGCTCTATTATTTATACTGGTGTTAGAAATCCTTAGACTATAAAAAGTTTTCTGATTCACGACATAATCCAAGCTAAATCCCAGCATACTTCGGTAGATATCGAAAGGACTCAGCGCTTCTGGCCAGTAGAGGGAGGCACCACCACCATTGGCATAGGCATCACTGTTGGCCAGATAGTGGTTAAAAATGTCGGTTGCTGAGTTCAGATAATAGTTGAATCCAGCACCTTCGGGATCCTGTGTGACTGTGTTGATCTCGCCATAAAGAGCTTCCAGTTTCATTTTCATCTTTGCCATCGGTCTAAAGACGAGTTTAAGCTGGCTATTTGCTTCTTTGTAGTAATCCCGGCTAGTGGGCAGGGCAAACATTTCAAGACGGCTATGGTGACTGAAAAAGAAATTCACATCCCAGAGACGTTTTGTTAGTAATGGAATGGGGCCACTAAAAGAGATGTCAATATTGTAGTCAGGCAAGTGACCATATTGACCTTCCTGTTGTCCCAACTCCTCAGACCCCTCAACTCTGTGATACCACAGAAATAGGTCTCGGGCTTCCCGAGGGTTCATATCATTGTTTGGATCTGAATCACTGATCGTTCTATTGGAGATGGCGTTCCATCCCTCAAAATATGGATAACTGGCCTGTTGCTCCTCGGTCCAACCTCCATCTTTTGTCCCTGTCCACATCACCAGCGGGTCTAAAAAAGGTTTTAGGTAATAGTTATCTGGACTGAATAAACTGTTGCCCCCGTGCTTAAGTCCTGCGGGATTAATCTGAAAATCGATTGAGCCGCTGTAAGTATCTGGAGAACCGTCCTTGGTGACCACATTTATTAAACCTGATCGAATGTTCCCATATTCTGCATTGAAGCCACCTTTGATAACATTGATCTGATCGACGGCAGACAGATTCACCATCATGATGGGCTCATTGCTCCGGTTGTCAATGACTGACAAGCCATCTACCATCAAAGCAGTTTGGTCGAATCCTCCACCTCGCAGACGGTTTTCATCAAAACCAGCTTCCAGGTCAAGATAATCCTTAACATCCCTGACTATCGGTACAGAAATCATATCTTCACCTGAAACACTGAGTTCACTTGCAGAACGGTCCATGACGATGACTTTTCGATCAGCAACCACAATGACCTCACCACCCTCCAAAACTTTCGTAGTTAACGAAAAATCGGATCGTACGGTATGATCAATGATTACATAGACACCAGTTATTGTGACGGATTGATAACCAATCATGGAAGCAGTGATATCAAATTCTCCAGGAGCTACATTTGTGATGTAGTAATCACCCTCTAGATCAGTTTGTGCACCCAAAATCGTACCGTCGACAACGATATTGACACCGGGTAATCCTTCTCCATTTTCGGCGTCAATTACACGCCCAGCAATTTTGCCAGTGACACCAGCTATTAGCGGGCTCTGCATGCTGATAATCAGCATCCAAATCATCATAATTTTCGACATATTTTGCATTGTTATACGACGATTTTGATTTTTCATTAGTCATACCTTTCTCAGGATGATTCAGATAATGACATAGCTACCGTCACCATGTAGACACGGTTGAATCCAAACTAAATTATTGAAATCAGGGCTCCCTAATTGGAAGCCCTGATTATAACGAGATGGAACCTTTACCACATATATCGTGGTGTGGCAGATTCCCCATAACCATCACCAAGGTACAGTGACCAGACCTGATTACCCTGATTGCCCTGCGTGATATAAAGAACATCACCATGGAATGTTAATTTATTCGGGTTTTCGGTGGGAAGCTCGAATAGCTCCTCTACATCCCCTGAAGGGGTTATGCGAGTCAGCATCGTTTTTCCCCAACCAACAGCGAGATAGACATTGCCAAAGCTGTCGACTGCAAGACCACTTGGTGAGAATTCCTCGGTTTTGAGGATAGTTTCAATATCGCCAGTGGCTATTGTGTCGTTGCTAGTAGCAGCTGGAAGTGGTGCTCGATAGAGACCATTACTTCCGGAATCACTCCTCGTATACCAATAAACATAATCACCATTCAAGCGAGTTGGAGCTCCCCATCCTTGATTGGAAAGGATTTGAAGGACACTGCCATCAGAATTACGACGCCAGAACCCACCATCTGCCGTTCCGACATAAAGGTTCCCATCAGCGTCAAAGTCGAGGCAGAAGGGGTTGTCTATATCTGTATCAGGAATGTATTGCACGCCATCACCCTCTGTGTCTAAGGAAATTCTTTCGACACCAAATGTGCCCCATACAACCGCTGCGTACAGGTAGCCTTCGGGTCCAACGATCATCTCGCCTTCACCCCAGGTGGTTTGTCCCCAATATCTCTGATTACCGTTTGGACCGAGCACATAGATATGACCTGGATCCTGACCTCGCACGTAAAGTTTACCATCTCCATCAAAGGCGATTCCACCCTTGGTTTTAGGTAAACCTGGAATCGAATCAACATTAAAAATTGGCTTCACAGTCATTTCTAAACTATCACTAACCAAATCCAATGCAAGGTTACGAACAGAAACATACGCATCAATAGTCTCGCCAGATAAACTCAGGGTCGGTACTGCAATTGTCAGAGTTGTCTCTGTACCTGAACTTGGAGTAACAGATTCAGTTACTGTCGTAGTTTTGCCAGCGAGTTCCACTAAATTCATATTTAATACAGGATTGAAATTTGAGCCTGTGATTGTAACAGGTTCACCTGAATATGCATTTGTGGTTGACAGGCTTGTTACCACTGGTGGTTCGAGTACTTCCTCTGGATCATCCTCTTCGCAATAAGTGAAGAGAAAGACGACAGGGATAAGGACCAAAACAAATAGTTGCTTCATTCTCATTTTACCTCTCCTTCTGTTGGTATTATTCTAGACAATAGTTTTCCTAATTGATCATCAAGTATTTCAAACCTGTGTTGATTTCACAAATTTGGTCATGCAATCGTTTGCATTAATTATAATTCGTGCATTATTGCTTGTCAATAATTTTATGCAATCGTTTGCGTAAATGCTAATACACAAATATATAGTAGTCAATATTTAATTGACTACTAGCAACTACCCCAAATAATAGCGTACTAAAGGAGCTTCTTAAGGTACTGTTATATAGTAGTTTCTCTGATTTTTCTGATGCTATGCGAGAGACTCTCTTCCCTATCAAGTATATCCACTACCCTGCTCATGAGCTCGCGTACTCGCTGTTCTTGTCTCTGTGAGGGAGTTTGCGATAACCTCTCTAAATGCCAGCTTAACATTCCGTGAGCAGTCCACGCGATATAAATGGGCAAGGCTTCCCACTCTTCTCGAGTCAATTTCCTGTGCATCAGATATCCATTAAGAATTGACTCTAAGAAAGAATAGGAAAGCTCATTGTTGGGAAAGCAAAACCCATTGATGGCCATTGATAGATCGAATAACAATTCGTCCCAACAAGCCTCTTCAAAATCGATGATAGCCCTCAGGTTTTCGCCATCGAAAATCGTGTTGTCTGGAAAGACATCTGCATGGATTAATCCTTTGGGAACTCCAATATCGACACGAGTCTTAAAGAATTCTGTTTGATTCTTGAAATATTTAAAAATATCTGGCAAAGGATTCGCTGCATCATCTAGTGCGTCAGCAAGCAGAATACATCCATCTATATTAATCGCATTGGCTCGTTTGAGATCTTCAGAAGGCTTGAAGATACTAAGTTTACCTAAGGCTTCGCCAATTGAGTGAGCCGGAGCGATACCAAGATCAGGATGTTGACCTTGTATGAAATCATAGAGGACTACAAATCCAACAGGTAATTTTGTAATATATTTCCCATTGTCTCTTGCAATTGGATAGGCTGTGGGAAAGTTTATACCTTTCAACCCATGTAATAGATCCAACTCAAGACTTAGGTCCTGATAATTCTTTTCAAGGACCCATCGTAGGAGTATGACACCTGAACCCGTCGTTACCCTATAGTTTCGGTTCGCATATCCAGGTGATAACTCTTCATAATTCTGAAGACCACCCAACTCATAGTTCTCTAATATTTGCTTTACTTGTGATTTATTCATATGCCCAATCTAAAACTATAAATTAGTTATTGCCGTAACTTAGTTGGAGGAGATCAGTCAAAAAACTCAATTCAATTAGCAGTGAAACAAATAGCATTACTAATTTGAGTGTTGATTTAAAGACGATACAGAATTCACAAATTATTTGCTCTTCCTTGCACATATATTGCACACGCCAGAACCCTCACACCTGTATTGGACTGATTATCAGCTACTTACAGAAACAGAAAAGGGGACTGAAAATCCCCGTGTCGGCGGTTCAATTCCGTCCCTGGCCACCGCATAAATCCCTTGTAATTCTTAGACTTACGAGGGTTTTTTGTTTTTAGGACACTTTCAAATTTTCTAGCGAGTAATGGACAATAGTGGATATTTCTGCCCTCCAATAGCAACTCTTATGTTAAACTACAATAGAGAAATATAGGCTCCTTCTTGTTTTGATCCATTCCACCACTCTCTTATCAGCAGACTCATATGAGCTGCAATTTCCTTATTCGGTAGACTGGTACGGGGC
>Ga0209559_1000286_pt1 | contig 38003 bp, 40 predicted proteins | sample SaaInlV_110m_DNA_FD_184677 | JGI IMG/M metagenome (GOLD analysis project Ga0209559, IMG submission 184677) | Marine microbial communities from expanding oxygen minimum zones in the Saanich Inlet - Saanich Inlet SI074_LV_165m_DNA (SPAdes) (version 2) | ecosystem: Environmental > Aquatic > Marine...
GAAGTGGCCCGGCTTAGCCAGGCCATGTTGGGAGAAGCGGCCAGTAGTCTACATATTGTTTCCCTACTGACCCAGGAGACCGAAGGCAACACCTTCTTCATTGTGGAAGTGATGCGGGCCCTGGCCGAAGAAGCCGGGCAGCTTGATGATATTAGCACGATGACCCTGCCTGAGGGCGTCTTCACCGGCGGCATGGCGCGGCTCTTGCAGCGCCGTATCCAGAAAGTAGCCACCTCTGACCAAGCACTCTTACAATTGGCGGCGGTGGCCGGACGGCAGTTGGATGTGGCCGCCCTGAGTGTCCTTTCCCCGAACACAAATATTCCCGCCTGGCAGCAGCGTGTGGGGGATGCTGCGGTGCTGACCGTCCGCGACAACCAATGGGAGTTTGTCCATGACAAACTGCGGGAGACTCTCCTGGCTAAACTGGCTCGCGAAGTCCAACAGGAATTGCATCGTCGAGTAGCGGAGGCGCTGGAAACCGTCTACCCCGAAGATAGCAACTACAATGAAGCCCTGCTAGCCCATTGGCACGAAGCAGAGGATTTGGACAAAGAAATCCACTACCTGTCACCTGTTGTCCAGCATCTGATTACGATTACAGGCGATTATGAACAGGCCCGAGTCTGGCTGAGGCGCGGCTTGGAGTTACTGCCGAAGGCGGATGGACGTCGGATTCCACTATTGAACGAGCGGTCAGAATCCTATTGGCGGCAAGGACAGTATGCTGAAGGAGAGGCTGCCGCCCAGCTAGCCTGCAGCCTGGCGCAACAGGTAGAAAATCAGGCTGGCTTGGCCAGAAGTCTTACCCATCTAGGAATAGTAGCTCGCCGTCAGGTGGACTACACACAAGCTCGTGACTACCTGCAACGGAGCCTGGCTATCTGGAAAACGATTGGTGACCAACAGGGCATCGCCACCAGTCTCAGCAATCTAGGAATTATCTCTGCGAACCAGGGGGAGTGCGCTGCTGCCCGCGACTACTTTCAACAGAGTCTGGCTATCCAGCAAGCCATTGGCAACCAACTGGACATCGCCTACAGTCTCAACAATCTGGGAGAAATCGCTAGGACGGAGGGGGAGTACACTACAGCCCGTGACTACTCTCAGCAGAGCTTGGATATTAAGCAAGCCATTGGCGACCAACGGGGTATCGCCAACAGTCTTAACAACCTGGGGCTTATCGTTGCGAGCCAAGGGGAGTATGCAGCCGCCCGCGACTACTTTCAACAGAGTCTGGCTATCCAGCAAGCCATTGGCGACCAACTGGGTATCACCAACAGTCTCATAAATCTGGGAGATATCGCTCGCAACCACGGAGACTATGCTATAGCCCGCGATTATTGCCAACAGAGTCTGGCTATCGGGCAAGCTATTGGCGACCAGCCGGCCATTGCTCTCAGCCTCGTCAATCTGGGGTTGGTAGCCTACCATCAAGGCGACTATGCACAAGCGCGTAATTATCACCAGCAGAGCTTCAGTATTTATCGTGAAATTGATAACCAGCAGGGTATCGCTTTGACTCTCAGCGATCTAGGTTATGCAGCCTTCCGTCAAGGGGATTCCGCACAAGCATGCGACTACCTACAGCAGAGCCTTAGCATCGCTCCGACAATACCCCTTTTGCTGATGTCCCTACCTGGCTTTGCCTGGCTCTATCTGCAAGGGAGTGATCCCATTCGTTGTGGTGAACTATGTGGACTGGCACAACATCACCCAGCTTCTGACAGTAATACACAGCAACGCTTGTATGAGGTGCTACCCCAACTTGAAGTAGCCCTGCCCCCCACCAAATTACAAGCGGCCCTTGAACGCGGCAAAACCCTCGACCTGGATACTGTGGTAGCCGAACTGCTGGCAGGATTCGGGGAGGACAACGCATGACAAGCACACCCGAGACCTTACTTCCCACCCGCTATCGTCTGCAGGAAAAATTAGGTGAAGGTGGAATGGGCGTTATCTACCGCGCCATGGATTGCCTCACGGACGAGAACATCGCCCTCAAGCAAGTCCAGGTCCCGGCTGAATATTTGCAGTTTATGAGCCGCCCGCCGGAAACCGTGAGTCATAATTTGCAAGTGTCTCTTGCGCACGAATTTCAGACCCTGGCCACCCTGCGCCACCCCAACATCATCAGCGTACTGGACTACGGTTTTGTCCAGACGGAAACTGAACTACAGCCTTTGCGGACAGGTTTGTATAGAACCGGATTATCTCATCAACCTTCCATGAAAATTACGGTTACCGCCATAAGAGGTTGCCTGATGGAATTCTCCAGGTGCTGAAGAAGCCAAAAAGCACAGACTCAGCTTGAATATAAAGCGTAGCGAATAGATCCTGATCGAGTTGATGGCTATTACCAGTGGATTTCAGGTGCCAATAATGTTGATTTACTGCCTTGATACGCAGGGGTGTTGCGTTTATTCTTCTTATACTTGCATTTCCTATCATTGAATTATGAATCAAAAGACATTTGTCAAACTTTTACAAGTCGGTGTTAAAATGGCTGAGAATCGAAATCTGGAGCCATTATTCAAATTTACAATGCAAACAGCTTTTGACCTTCTAAATGCAAAGCGTGGTTATCTGGTTTTGTTGGATGAAGATGGAAATCTTAATTTTCGGGTTCGATTGGATAACAATGGAAATGGAATCGAAAAGCCCTCTATACCCATTAGTTATACAATATTAAACCAAGTTATTTTAGAAGGAGAATCTATCCTGATTGGTGATGCCAGACGTCATCCGGATTTTCTGAGCTCTAAAAGTGTTCATGAATTTAATTTACGCTCAATTTTATGCGTGCCGCTTATTGCTCACGAAAAAACTTTGGGTGGGTTATATTTTGAAAATCATTCTCAGGAAAACTTTTTTACTGAAGAAGACTTTTTAATATTGAAGTTTTTTGCAGCCCAGGTTGCCGTCTCAATTGATAATGCCACGTTAAATGATAATTTAGAGTCCCGCGTTTCAGAACGTACCCTTGAATTGGAAGCTGAGATATCAGAAAGAAAACTTCTTGAGGAAGAACTAAAAGAAGCATCCAGAACAGATGCTCTTACTGAAGTATTCAATCGCAGGCGCTTAATGGAATTAGCATCTTATTTTTTTGAAATATCACAACGAGAAAAATCTCTTCTCGGAGTGATAATGGTTGATATTGATTATTTCAAGCGGGTTAACGATCAATTTGGACACCAAACTGGCGATCAGGTGCTTAAAACCACTGCTGCCAGAATGCAATCTGCACTTCGCTCCACAGATGTTTTAGGGCGATATGGAGGAGAGGAGTTTACAATCGTTGTACCCCATGCTGTCCAGGAAAATGTTAACTTTCTGGCCGAACGTCTTCGCGTAGCTATTTGTTCAATTCCTATTAAAGTAAAAAATCGATTAATACCTATTTCTATTAGTATTGGTGTTGCTTATTTGGATTCACAAGATGAGAATCTAGAAAATCTGATAAACAGAGCTGATGAAGCTCTAATCCGGGCGAAAGATGAAGGCCGGAACAGAGTCATTGTATGTTAGGCAAGGTCTAATAGTCATATACCTCCAGCAAAGCCGGAGGCTTGTTAATGTGAACCGCTCAAAGTAGGTACCGAAATGAGTCTGCATATTCTTGCTTACAACATGAAACGTATGATGTCTATATTTGGAGAGACTGAACTGGTTGCAGCAATGGCGGAGCTATAAAGAATAAGAGTGTACAGCTATAACGTGAATACAACTCGAGGGTATACCCCATTTTCAAGCTGTTTAAGCCCGAGTATTTTCTTTAATCTAGTGAGGTCTATAAAATAGTAAGAGCTTACAGTTGAAGCCATGAGGTTGGGATAACAAACCACAAGGGATCAATCCATTCGACTAGAGTTTTCACACAGTCTGTCCATGATTAAGCCTGATGGTTATTGTTGACTATCTCACTGGTTGAACTATAAATCGAAACCCTTACTACCTCAAATGTTCGGTATGAAGAAAACGGCTGAAAGCATATAAACCAATATTACTTAGGTGCCTTCATTTCAAAACTTGGATTTATGAAATCAACAACACTTTCAACTCTAGTCATCATGTTTTTCTCAAAACATCTGTACTGCTCTTCAGTCATAAATCGACTTGCAGTATGTACAGCACTTTCAGCCAGCTCTACATGTAATTTGGCTCCAAATTTATCCCCTTTCCGTGCCAAATAGAAAGACATATTGATGTGATCCATGGCATTTCTCTGCATCTGGTCGCTCACATGTGGATGCAATTTTGTATCATTATTATTTTGAAAGTGCTCTCCTATGCTCCCAGATTCCTGTACTGATTCTTTATCTGGATAGTGGAAATATTCATTTTTATGAAATGACGGTTCATGTTCATGTGATTGCTGAAAATGATCTTTATCACCAGGTTCCGGTAAACTCTCAAAGTGACCTCCGAGCTTTCCCCAAATATCAATTTTGCCTTTGGGTTCAGACATTTTAGATTTCGACAGATGTCTATGGTGTATTTCATGTGAAAGATTCAGAAACAGCTTATGCAAAGACTCCCACAGTTTCTGCAATGAAAAATAATCGTGGTTCGCCATAATTTACACTACCCGAGTGAATGATGCTCTAAGATCTTCATAATTACTTAATTATAGACAATCCCCGTCAATATGTTGCGATAGATTCATCGACCACTTACAGTGGAGATAGTCACAGTGTTGTCATAAGATTTTCTATTTATAAAAAACAACTTGGTTGATACTGACACTTGAATGACAGTAGGATTTGATTCGCTAAATGACTCCTTTGTCCATGATTAAGCTTAACGATTTTGCTGGTAGAACTTTAATCCAAAGGTTCTACAGTCTCATATGACCGGTATGGGAAAATCAGGAAATTTAAACCTGACACTTCCAGATTATTCCAGAGTATCACCCAGCTCTATTCCAATCACCGACCACTTGTCTGACAAAGGTGAATGCGTACAAAGCGCCATAACTTGCCATTTGATATTTTTAAAAATGAGCAATATTATAGTTCCCGCATTTCACAGTTAACATAGTGCCAGTATATTTTACTGTTGCTAGCTGGCTGTAATCAATAATCAACTGAAAAAGGAGAAAAAGTGTTCACTCAAGGTCATTGTTTATGTGGGAAAATAGGCTGGAAATTTGAGGGTGAAGTAACTTGGGCTTGTTATTGTCATTGTGATGATTGCCGTCGCAACTGTGCGGCACCTGTTGTTGCATGGTTAGGTGTGCCGCTAAAGAATTTCAAGTGGCTTGGATCTGCCCCAAGCACATACGAAACCACAGATGGCGTTCATCGACACTTCTGTGGAAATTGTGGCTCTCCAATAGGATTTGAAGCAGATCACTACGCAGGGGGTATGCACTTATACGCTGCATCCCTGGACAATCCTGAAGATTTTAATCCTACTTTTCACGTCAATTATGAAAGCAAACTTCACTGGCTTGAAATGCATGATAAGCTCACGAAGTATAATGGAACTCTTCTAGAGTCACCTAAAGACCTTAGTGATTATAATTAGTTCCTGAACGGAAATGCTGAAATGCTAAGACAGTTATATTTAAAAGGAAAAACTCACCTATAGAAATACGAAGTTATCTAAAAAATGCACAGTAGATATAGGAAGACGTTTAATAGCATCATTATTGTTGGGCATATAGATGCCACTGAATACATTACGAATATCTATACCTTGTTCTTGAATAGTTAGATTGAGAACGGCTTTTACTGAATTGAATGACCTCTTAATTGAAGTTCCACTAAGACCCTTGCTATGCCTTCGTTTCAGCGCTTTTTAAAGAGGTTTCGGCATCGATGGTAGCACCTACAGTAGTAAACATGGTTAGTTTTAATACCTTCTGTTAGATGTTTAAAGTAGCTAATCAAGTTTCGTATTAGAAAGCTGTACTTAAATGGGATTCCTAATAGCTTTTTAAACCAACAACTGTGTGCCATTAAAAGCCTCTCACTTTTATTGTATAGCATGTTATTTTGATTCATATACAAACCCTCTCATAAATTCAAAGAACATAATTAATAATATTCACTTTACAATAAAGTCTGCAAAACTTTACAATAGAGTTCTTTAATCTTTACAATATAAATATGGAATTAGGGAAAACAAAACGTTCAAGACAGATTCGAAAATACTTGTTAAATGCAGTTAAGTCTGGCAATCAACAAATAATTCACGACGGCCAAGAAATATTCGAAGTCAGCCGTCAAACTATTCACTCACATCTCACTGCTTTGGTAGATATGGGCTGTCTAGTAGCTAATGGAAATACCAGAGCACGAAGCTATAGCCTCGGTGAAAAGCGTTCCCACACCCAACAATTCCCCCTTAAAAACCTTCGAGAAAGCGATGTCTACTATCAGAACTTCGGCTTTATTTTTAAAGGTTTGCCCGACAATATTGAAGACATCTGTCACTATGGATTTACTGAGATGCTAAATAATGCAATTGATCACTCGGAGGGAACGACTGTTTATGTAAGTGCTGAAAGGGATGAAAACATCATGAAAATTTATATTGACGATGATGGTGAAGGAATTTTCAATCATATTGCTCGTTTAATGGATTTGGGTGATCCTAGAGAATCAATTTTAGAACTTAGTAAGGGTAAATTAACAACTGATCCAGAAAACCATACTGGGCAAGGTATATTCTTTACTTCTAGAACTTTTGATACATTTTATATATTTAGTGGCGATTTAATATTCTCACATGATGATGGCAGTGATGATTACTTACTGCATAATGAGAGGGAGGAACAAGGAACAACTGTTTCGATGGGAATTTCTATGGACAGTACTAGAACACTTGTTAGTGTCTTCGATGAATTTACGGGCACCGAAGATGAAGACTTTGCTTTTAACACTACAGTGGTACCGGTAATATTAGTATTATATGAAGGTGAAAAACTAGTATCTAGATCACAGGCTAAACGTATATTGAACCGTGTAGAAAAGTTTAAAAATGTACTTCTAGATTTTACAGATGTAGATTCTATAGGTCAGGCTTTTGCTGATGAAGTGTTTAGAGTTTTTGTCCGTAGAAATCCTCACATTGATATTATTCCTGTACACACGACAGAAAATATCGACAGAATGATTCGTGCAGCAAAAAATAACCCTGACTAAAAACAATCTATGTCGACTAAAAAAGTTTATGAAACCATGCTTTTAGGCGAAGGTATAAATCCAGTGCATCATTAATTGTTGGTTGATCTGATAAAGAATTCCCTCTAGATTCCATCAAGAGATGTGATGCTGGTACTTGAATATCTTGAAGGCGTAATGATAACCAGTAATTATCTAGTTTTGATGCTAATGATTTTGCTGCAAATGTTGCCTGACGTACAGACTTAGTCTTCAAACAAATGACTATCTTATGCCTAGAATAATACTGCCATAAGTCTTTAGGAACCTTACGCTGGAAGTAATAAACTTGATCCTTAATGTATGTATTAGGTACTACTGTAGCTACTACCATTGATGCCGAAACCTCTTTCAAAAGCGCTGAAACGAAGGCGTAGCAAGGGTCTTGGTGAAAATTTGGGGGATGATTTGGTGCCAGAAGAGGACTTGTATAAGACTTATAACTATTTGAAATATAAGTAAATAATTAAATAAAAAATATTACATGTTACTTGCAGTGTTACGAAAAAGAAAAGTCACATTGTTTTCGATCATAAATATTGCCTTTAGTTGAGAGTTTAATTCCTATTATAGAGTTCCATATTGTCGATATTGTCGATATTGTCGATATTGTCGATATTGGCATTGGGTACAGGGCGTACACTCTAGGTGTTGAAGTAATCTTCTGCCGCCAAGCCAAAAGGCACACTTTCAGAGTTGTGGAAGTTGGCAAAGAGGCTAACTCAGCACTGGTGACTTATGGTTTACTTTGGGTTAGTGCCTTATACATGAAAGTTTTATAAAACCCCATGGCATCCTGCATAATAGTTAAAAATCTCTGGCTACTAGGTATTTTTACTGACTTTAACTTTATTGTGCTGTTATATTTTAATTTATGACTGAATCTTGGAAAGATGATAATTGTGCTGCGATGAAAGCACATTATGCGGTGTATTCAATCCCTCATGCGGCTGCATTATGGTGTGGTGTAACAGATGAAAATATTGAACAGGTTTTGTCTGAAGTTACGCAAGTTTCATCAACAGGATTTGGTAGAAGTATATGGAAGCATCCTGATGCCCCTTGCGTAGAACCAAGAAGTAGGGCTATAGCTGAAGCTATTGAAGCTGGTGAGCTTCCTCATGGTCGGGAAGATGGTAAACCTTTAGGTGAGGGAGATTCTGCTGCTTATGAGCGAAGGCATATTTTAGGGCGTAATTTAAAAATATGGATGGAAAAGGAGTTTCCTAATGATAAACCTGCCTTCTTATTTGATGATATTGAACAAAATTCACATACTGGAATAAATGCTGATTCTTATCGTTCATTAAAAGCTGAGCGTGATGCTTTACAACGACGTGTTGATAAGGCTGTTAAAGAATTTGTGACTCTCCGTAAAGATAAAGAAACGATAGAAGCTGACAGGGATAGATTAAAGCTACTAGCAATTGAATCTACAGGTTTAAGTCAGGATACAAATGATTTTGAGTTAACTAAAAGTAAGTCCTGGAATGAACTTAATCGCCTGGTTAAGCTAGCTGTAACTGATTACCCTAACTGGAAAGGAAATCAGAGAAAGGTGCAGAAGTCTGGAAATCTACAAGATTGGCTGACTGGTACTATTGGTGCAAATAATCGTGAAGCAGAAATTATAAAAAAAATTCTGTCAGATTTTTACCAAGAATTGCGATAAATCAATCATTTAGGTGTGACAAAAACTATGTCATACGCTCTGTCATATGACAAAGGGTGTGACGAAGTGGTATATACCCGATATTAGTTTCATGTTCAAAAGCGCTCAAGGAGGCGTAAACATGACTAATACAATTCTAAGGCTTCCTGCCGTATTAAAACGCACTGGCTTATCCAGAAGTACAGTCTATTTATTGATTTCAAAAGATAAATTTCCTGAATCTATTTCTTTGGGTGACAGGGCGGTTGGTTGGATCGAATCTGAAATAGATCAATGGCTTGAAGAAAGGATTTCCGCTAGCCGCAGTGACCAGTAATGGCTTGCTCTTTGAACTCTATTGAGGGAGTGATCAGCAATGGCTAGTACCCTGAATCCTAATCGAGCAAAAATCCATCGTAATTACACTGTTGAAGAAATTTCTGAATTATTCGGTGTGAGTAAAAATACTGTTAGGGAGTGGCTGAAAACTGGGCTGCCTGTTTGTAATAGTCAAAAACCAATGTTGATTTTAGGAAGTGACTTGCGTGAATTCATCAAAGTGAAAAAAAATTGTAATAAGAAGAAATGTCAGCCCTGGGAACTCTATTGTGTTCGTTGTAGGAAACCTCAGTTTCCAGCCGATGGTATGGCAGATTATGAATCAGAAACAGACTCTAAAGGTCGTCTGATTGCCCTTTGCCCAGAGTGTGAAGGCATTATGAATAAATTTACCAGTTTGTCTAAATTGGAGGCTTTAAGGCCAAAACTAGACATCAGTTTTCCGACTGCACAAAAACACATAAACAAGAGGGATGAACCCGCCCTAAACAGTGACTTTAAGTAGTGAGGTGAAACAATGAGAAACTACCATCCAGATAATGAGCGAATTAAGCGCAAGTATTTTACTTTTATGAAGGAGGCAAGGCGGCAAAATGAAGCGTCAATTGATGCCATTGCAAAAGCACTAAATCGATTTGAAACCTATGGTAAGTTTCGTGATTTTAAGAGCTTTCATTTTAATCAGGCTGTTGGGTTTAAAAAGCATTTAGCGAAGCAGGAAAATAAGCAGACAGGGAAGAAACTGAGCAAGGCAACACTAAACTCAACCTTGCAACACCTGAAGGCGTTTTTTCAATGGCTATCCAGAGAGAAAGGGTATATATCACGAATTAATTATTACGATGCTGAATACTTTAACTTGTCAGAGAAAGAAGTACGGATAGCAACTGCCAAGCGTTCAAGACCAGTGCCCACTATCCAGCAAATAATACATACGATTGCTTCAATGCCTGCCGATACCGTATTGGAAAAGCGTAATCGTGCCTTGATAGCTTTTACTCTGTTAACGGGCGCCAGAGATAGTGCTATTGCATCTTTTAAGCTTAAGCACGTTGACCTTGGTGCCAATAGTGTGTTTCAGGATGCGAGAGAGGTTAGAACTAAATTTAGTAAAACATTTACTACCTATTTTTTTCCAGTGGGTGATGAAATATTTGCTATTGTAAATGACTGGGTTCTGTACCTAAGAAATGAATTGCACTGGGGTAATGATGATCCGTTATTTCCAAAGACAGAAGTCAAGCAGGGCAAAAACCGAACCTTTGAACCTGTTGGTATAAAGCAGGAACACTGGAAAACTACATCACCGATTCGTAAAATTTTCAAAGATGCATTTGAGGCTGTGGATTTGCCAAACTTTAACCCACATAGTTTTCGCAAAACTCTTGTAGAACTTGGGGAAAATGTGTGTAGAACAGCTGAAGAGTTCAAAGCTTGGAGTCAGAATATGGGGCATGAAGGTGTGCTGACCACTTTTTACAGTTATGGTGAAGTACCGTCAGGGCGACAGGCTGAAATTATCAAACAACTTGGTTTACCTCGTGAATCGGAAAATCAACCATTCGATCCATCAGAAATTGCCAAGGCAGTTGCACTTGAAATGAAAAAGCAGGAAGTGGGGTGGGGTGTGTGAAAAGCCTATAGCTTTTTTGAATAGGTGAGTGGCACTGTAGGTTCAGTTATATGACCCCATAATAGTGTGTTCAAATGAGTATAGTGGAATGGGTTATGTCCGCTTTATCAGTGTAACCTGTCATTCTTTTAATCCACTATCAACGCATACCACTGTGCCTGAACCAGTCAATTGAAACAGATACACACTATCTCTGCTGTATGGACAAAGGAGACATTAGACTAGAGTCAGGCAATAACTTAAATTTGGGAATATATAGTAATTACTTGTCGACTTATTCTGTATAGTTGCAACCTAACTGCTCCGCTAATTTTGCTAACCGTTTGTCACGAGTCCAGAGCTTTACATTTTGAGATATTGTAACAGTGGCCAGAAGCTGTACATCTATGAAGCCAACTCCTTTTCCCATTAGCTTATTTTTCTCAATAAAAAATAGGGTTTCTTCATGGCTTGTCATGGGTAGAGATTCTAAGCTTTTCCACAGAGATAAGAGTTGAATACGATTTTTAAGATTTCCACAGGCAAGCTCACCGATGATAAGAGGATGCATGACCACATGGTTTCTCTCTAACATGCTAGCAAGGGGAACACAGTCACCACGCAGGTAATCAACCCAGACAGATGTATCGACCAGAATCATGAAAGCGGTTGTCGGCGAGGAATATCATCAAGAAGTGGTTCGCTACCAGCTAGCTGGGATAGACGTTTAGCGCTTTCACGCTGAATTAATGCTTTTAGGCTTTCTTTAAGTAAAGCTGTTTTTTCCTTTACGCCTGTTAGCCTGACAGCTTCCTCATATAAGTGGTCATCGATATTTAAAGTCGTTCTCATTTTGATCTCTCCACACGAATACATGCAGCAGTATATGCATAATTAATGCATGGGATCAACTTTAATTGTTTAACGGTGATTGCCGGTTATTTAGGTATTAATTGGTCTAGGCTGTCTGATTGTTGAAAAATTAACTAGGAAGTGTCTAATTATGCACTTTCTGGCTTCTCCATACCGGTCATAGGGGATAGCAGAGAATTAAGTATGCAGTTTAATCAACGAAATAACCAACAATAACTATCAGGCTTAATCATGGACAAAGCAGTTGTTCACATAACCGGTATAGTTAAGTATTGTCCCTAGAACTCCCTTTCTCAATAAAGTGCTGTCGATTAATCATCAACAAGCTTATCGTTGTGGGATTGCTGCATGTCTGCAACAAAATGAACTCGCACAGGTTTTTCTGAGCAGTTGCAGAAACTAAAAAATGCCGAATAAATTGTCGCTTAGTCAGGCTAAAATAAAATGAGTTTAGCGTGTAGCTGAAAAGAATGCAGAGCTGTCTATGCTGATTTGAATATTTTAAAGGCTGAATGATTTAAGTCAATTTTCCTGGCACTTTTCAGTCTACTATAGTTGAGGTAATCGGTTTAAAATGATTGAAACGAGGTATTGAATTCATGATCCTCATTCAGGTTTTAGAGTTAAGGAATAAATATATCGTTAGGGAAAGTTAGAATCTGTGAAGTACTTTTCTATTTTTGATTTTAATACTTATTAATCAAGGAGAAATGTCATCATGCCTACCGTCACCATTACCAAAAAATTATTTGAAGCCAATTCAAACATTACATCAACCAGCATGTATGTGCTGGCAAATAATTCAGCAAATACGTTCTCCACGGCGGATTATCTGAGCGAGCCAGATCCGGTAAATCCCGGAGAGTTTATCAACTACAGATTTTTATTCTGGAATATCCTGAGTGATATTCATACATCTGACTCTGCATCTGTATCTAATGTGGGCACTACAGATTTTACTGCCACCGCCTGGTATATAAGAACAGGGGGAGGATCTGGAAGATCGCGCGTTCGTACTTCAGCCTTTTCCATTGGGCTTAATGAGTTTTTAACCAGTACGCCCATTGCATCGGCTGTTCCTGCGACTGAATGGCCTTCTTCAACCTCCAAAATTGTTTATACCGATAATTCAAATGTTGAAATCGATGCGGTGAACGCTTTCGGTACTGAATCTTATGATCATTGGCTGGTGCTGTTTGGAATCGCCAGTGTCTCTGGAGATGACTTAAGTGCGGATCAGGATGCTTCGCCTTTTACGGTGGTATTTTATAAAGAGGCAAGCTTAGGAGTGGGGCCGATAATCAATCCTGAAATTATTGAGATATACGATATCTTTGATCGTTATCGAAAATATATTGGTGATTTTGTATCAGATCCTGCACCGATAGATCTGGCCCGTGTGATGGGTAATATGGGTGATAAAGTCAAGGTGCTCAGCCAGGAAGATGAACTTAGCCAGCTCACTAAAAATATCCAGGCTATGGATAAAAATGAATTGAGCAAGACCAAAGATGGTCTTGAGGCCAAAGTCAATCGTTTGCGTACAGCGATTAAGATGGTAGATACATCCATCAAGGGTAAGACTCGATAGTAATTCCTGCCAATACCTAATGATGACTCGGGGCAGGGTTTTACTGATAGGATATGAAGACCAGGATAATCTTGGTCTTCGTTATCTATCCAGTCGTTTAAAACAACACGATCATCAAACGATGATGGTGAAAATGACCGGGGATTCATGGGTTGTGGAAAAATCAATCCATGAATTTAAGCCGCATGTGGTCGGATTCTCGCTTATCTTCCAGTATCTGCTGCCGAATTTTCGTTCGCTTATCAAATTCTTGAGAGATAAAGGTATCAATGCGCACTTTACGATTGGTGGTCATTATGCCTCATTCGAATACCAGGGTTTACTGAACACCATACCGGAACTTGATTCTGTTGCCCGATTTGAAGCCGAAGATACCCTGTTGGAGTTGACTGAAAAAATTGTCGCGAATGAAAACTGGCGGGGGCTGCCTGGCCTGGCCTGGAGAGATAATTTTGGAATTCAAACTGTACAACGTCAGGGCCGTATGGATCTTGATGAATTGCCTTTCCCCGATAGAGATAATATTCAATACGAAAGCCAAGGGTTACCGACCGCTGCTGTATTGGGAAGCCGAGGTTGTGCATGGAGCTGTTCATTCTGTTCAATTATCACTTTTTACGCAGAAAATGGTACCAAAGGGCGACGTATGCGAGATCCCGTCAAGGTTGTTGATGAGTTGGAGTATTTGCATAAGGAGAGAGGAGTGCGGGTCATTCTGTGGCAGGATGATGATTTTCTGGCAGGCGGTAAAGTCGCTTATGAATGGGCAAAGTCGGTTGCCATTGAATGTATTCGTCGCCATCTACAACATGGATTACGCTGGAAAATTTCATGTCGCTCGAACGAAGTCAGACAGCATATTATAGAACCACTTGTCGAAGCTGGCCTGACGCATATTTATTTAGGGGTGGAAGCGGGTGATGAAAATGATCTCAAACACCTTAATAAATTGATGAGAAGTGAAACCCATCTGCGGGCCGCCTCTGTTATAGAGAGGTTTGATCTGTCGTTTGATTTTGGTTTTATGCTGATGAACCCCTGGTCGACGTATGACTCGGTGCGTAATAATATAGATTTTCTACTTAAAATAACGGATGGCGGTCGGTCGGTCAATAGTTTTTGTAGAATGCTCCCCTATGTGGGAACTCCCGTAGCTGAACGATTAGCCAGCGAGGGAAGATTAGACAGACAAAATCTGGAAGCTGACTACAATTTTTTAGATGTTCGTTTAGACAGGTTTTATGAATGGCAGCTGGATGTATTTCAGCAACGCAACTTTCAGGCATCCGGAACGCAAAACCTTCTTCGCTTATTACAGTTTGAATCCTGCCTGAAGTTACCCGACCATGGTGATGATTCACAGCGCCGGAATATTTTAAGATGCCTGACGGAAATGGATAATCTCAACTGTGTTGATATATTAAGAACAGGACTGGATTATTTTTTTACGCAAGATCATGACGTTGAAAATGATCTCTTTCTGCAGAGATTAAAAGAAAAGCAACAAAGTCATGATTTCATGCTGAAACAGGATCTGGCTCGGTTCCTCGGGAATCACCCTGCATCAGAGCAACTACTACACGCAACAAGGTAGATGAATTTTATGCTGTATTAGTTTGCCAGCTTGAACCTACAGAGTTAACTGATTATTTATTAAAAAGACTTCACCTAGGAATTTCAAATCATCACTTTCTGGTTTCCTCTATACCGGGCAAATGAGATAGTAGGATCTTCGATTAACAGCTAATTCAGCAATATTAAAATATTTTCTGTTAGTCCCTTACATGGTGTGGAGCCATTCATGCATCGGGTTAACCACAGATATTAAGATATACAAATGAGGACAAGCCATACTGAATCAACGGGAAAAAAATAAATTAAACATCATAGCGATGCGACAAAAATTGCATTACGATAAACAGACTATTTACATAACACGATAAATTGAAGTGTCTCTTAAATCAGGAGGTCAACTGACCAATCTGGTTTGACGACGTACAGGCAGGTATTTAAAAAGTCAGTTCTCACAGTGGTATACGCTCTTAAACAACAAATGTAATTAATAAACAAAAAAATCTGCTCAAGCTACTTAAAATTGTTAGCCACGTTAATCCTTCTAAAATTCTGATTTATGAAGAGCCTTCCTGAAGAACAAGTCAGCGAAGCTCTTGTCGATCTATAAAATTTTATGACATTTTCAGAGTATTTCATGAAGTTACTTACATACTAGAGTATAGGAACTGGTTTCTTTTTTAATCCTGACAGTGCATTTCCAGCAATTGCCCCCAGCAAAACCATGCCACCCAACAAGGTATATAAACTTACCGTTTCGCCTAGTGCAATCCATACCCATAGTGGACCCAGTACTACTTCAGTCAATGAAATAAGAGTAAGCTCTACAGCCGGAACACTTTTTGAGCCTATGGTGTAAAATATCAGGCCTGCTCCAACCTGAAACACACCCATAGATAAAGCAATTAGAATATCATTGAGCGGGATTTGTAGAGTATATTCCAACATATAACTGATACAACCTGATGTAATTAATGCAAATAATCCAGCCAGAAAAACGGTCGGCATCATTTCGACGAGCTTGCGCCAGCGTAAAGTAATGGTGAAAATCGCAAAACCTAGCGCGGATACTAGGGCTGATATATTGCCTGCCAAATGACCTGATGCCATACCTTCCCAGACCATGATTGTAATGCCTGATAGTGCGATTATTAATGCTACCCAAGTGGTAGTACGAACTAATTCACCAAGTATAAACCAGCCGAGAAATGCTGCTATAAAGGGTGCTGCAGCAAACAGGAACATGGCATTGGCTACGGAAGTAGACTGGATAGCAAAAATCCCTCCTGTGAATGCGAATACCAGTCCCAGTCCACCAATAATTCCAGCCAGACCAGCCTTGCGGATAACCTGTAGAGGCCTGCCGCTCGATCTCAAAGTAATTACAATAAATAAAAATAGTGTCAGAGCTATGGAACGATAAAAAAGTATTTGCCAGACATTGGCTATCTCCATAAATCGGATGCCCAGTCCCATCGTAGACCAACACAGCCCTGCTATAAACACGAGAATAACGCCTTGCCTGTAACTGGGAACTGGGAAAGTAAGGCTGTTTTGAGCTGCAGTATTATTGGACATGTTCTATGTAAACTTTCAGGGCTGAGGATGAATTTAGAATTATGAAATCCTATGAGTCTCACTGTCAATAAACATTAGTGCTGTTTCAGTATAGATATTGTATCGAATAATGTCAGTAGTGAGATATCTTCATGGCGCCCTTAGATTTTTCAACTATTACTTGGCCATACTAAATTTGAAAGCACTGCTCGATATCTTGGAATAGAAGTGGATGATGCTCTGGAAATATCGGAGTTAACTGATTGTTGATGTAATTAGGCAGGAAGTGAAAACCTAGTACTTCCTGGTTTCTCCAGACCGGTCATAGGCGGAAATAGGGACTTCGGTGTACAGTTTAATCACCGAAATAGTCAGCACTAACAAATCAGGCTTAATCATGGAGAGGCTGTGTGAAAACTATCCATCAGAAATTAAAATGCCATACGCTATCTTATTTCAGATCATATTTGATGGTTTAGTGGATTACCGTATGTAAAATTGGCTGTTATACAGCACTGAAGTGGTAATATTATTTTCTGAATGAGAATTTGTTGAGTTTTCACACAGCCTGTGGACAAAGCTGCCGATCAAGAGAGTGTATGAATAACTACTCTAAATGGGCTCACAAAAGAGTAATTTTAAAGGGGTAACTTTCTTCTGAGCAAAATACTTAAACGTAATCTTTTTTCAGTGAATCTCTGAAATGAAAAAACATGGCCTAAAAGCTATGTTGAAATAGCAATATATTACCAACCTCATGCTTGTATTATGTATAAACCTCAAGTGCACTTGGCGTTGGTCCAGTTCTGGTCGTTTCTATTCGATGAACAGGTTCATGTCGGGCAGCAGCTTTGGCATAGGCCGACAGTTTGGGTACAAAAGTATCTAGAATGCTAACCTTGCCATCAGACAGTTCATAAAACTGTTTACGAATGATGTTGGCTATTTGCAAAGAGTCGGCAGTTCGATCCTGTTTGTAGATCAAACCATACAGTGGCGGAATAGGGGGCGTGGGAATTGATAAGCCAACTGGAGGCTCCAGAGATTTAAGCATCTGAATCGTTCCGCGCATAAATTCCTGGCTATCAAGGGCTTCAGGAACAATAGGGCTTATCAGTATGTCGGAAGCCAGGATTATGGATTCCTGCATGATTGAGCTCGCACCTTGACTGTCTATAAGGATGAAATCGTATTCATCTTTAATTTTATGCAGTGCTGCTTTCAGGTAATACACGTTATTGGTGGATTCCTTCAGTCAGTACAATAACTTCGCTTTATTATCATTTGATTGAATGATGTGGAGATGTGGAATATCCGTTGTTGAAATACAATTATCCGGGCTGACTTTTGTTATCAGCTCAATAATGCCAAAGTCGGTTTTATTTCTAATACGGTAATACGATGAAAGGGACTGTTGAAAATCGCCATCGACCAGCAGCACCTTTTGTCCCATGTCTGCGAGGACTGCTCCTATGCTTGCGGTAACGGAAGTTTTACCCACACCACCTTTGGTAGACACTACGCCTATTGTTTTAGCCATTGATTTCTCCTGTTAAATAAAATGAATCATATTTATTAACAGGTCATCCCAAAAGGGGCCTTAAATCATACCTCTACCCAACTTTACATAATATACAGACCTTGGGGATATGGTCTAAAGGAGGAGACAAGTTAAGTTAATCCGATAAATGACAACCTGTTAATGCGATATTATCGGTCAATTAGGAAATATTCAAATATATTTTTCTTTTGAAAGTATGACAAAGGAGGTATCAGCTTACAAAATTGATACTTTTGCTGTAATTTAAAAACATCTATATTGATAGAGTTGTTGATACTTACAAAACTAATTTCATGAGTCTAGATTGGTAATATATCGGACAAAAAGTCACAATTTAAAGCAGTCTCTGCTCAATTATTTTGATTCATTAAATCGTTACTCAAGTTTTATGAGTAGCCATATTTAGTTCTAGCGGGGGCATTTGAACAGAAACTTACGGTTTCACACCGTCGAATCAATCATAACCGTTAATTTCTGCACAATTTCCCCTAAAACTAAGTGTCTAAATTCTTACCTGCTTCAACATATTTATATAATGTCTGTTTTGAGATACTCCTCATAGAGAAAATCAGCGTTTTATTTACTCATCTCATCTGCTACAATGGATATACATTGTATAGCCGTAAGTAGTAATGAGTTATGAAAACCAAGATAAGCGAATGGGGCAATAGTCATGGAATGAGAATGACTGCTCCCATGCTGGATCATTTGAATGTAAAGCCTGGTGTTGAACTCAATATCAAACTGACTGATAAAGGTGTTGAGATCATGAAGAACACACACTCACAGGAATATGTGAAAACGGTCGCTCAAGAAACCATTGATGGGCTATTAGCCACAAGTGAACCCGTCAAAACGGTTGATGATCCTTATGCTGAATCAGGCATCGGCTATCTGGTTATCGCTGTTAACCCGTGCAAACCAGTTCTGCGTGAAGTTCCATTAGGCACTCCCGGTTGTTACAAAACACTGACAGATGCAAAAGAAGCCGCCAGGCAGATTATTCAAAACGCCATTGCTGATGCAAAAGAAGCCTTAACAGAACTTCGCCAGATTGGTATTGAAAATATTACCTACATAGCTCTATGAAAGAACAAATTGAAAACCTCCAAAAATCCTTCGAACTGTCCAGCCAGCAAATTGATGATGCCGTAAACCCTTTAGAAGTGGCAGCATTGTTTGAAAGTAAAAACGTATCCTATGTTCTGATCGGTGGGCACATGCTCTCCTATTACACTGGCACAGCCAGAGCAACAGTTGATGTTGATTTTATTATTGGTGGTACTGATTTTGAGCGTGCCTCCAAGGAAATCAATAAAGCTTATGCGCAGTTTAAACATCATAATCGTGTCTACCATGTTACCTATGACACACAAAAAACTCACGAAAAAGACCCAGAGCGTATTGACCTGGTTAAAGATGGTTTTCCTCTGTTTAAAGCCGTTGTGCAAAAATATTGTGTGACATTAAGAGCAAAAAAGCAGGTTGTTAAGATCCCAACCATTGAAGCTGCAATTGCATTAAAATTTGCGGCTTCAATATCGCCCAATAGAGGCGATGAAAATAAGCCCATTGATAACGCCGATTTAATGAGGCTTATACGCGCTACACCTAACTTAAATGAACATGCAATTTTGGCATTGGGTGAGCTGGTTTATAGTGGTGGTGGTAAAGAGTTAGCAGCAGTTGTGAACGATGTAAGGCAAGGTAAAACGATAAGTCTGTAGAGAGGAAAACAAATGACGGGCAACGAGAATTTTCTAACCCCGAGACAACGCTACCACCCAGTAACTTTTCCACAGGTTTTCTCAGACGAGAAAATGGCAAGAGACTGGACGCTCTAAACTTAAACTGCTGATAAAAAAGAAGCCAGTAAGTATCGAACAAATTCCAGGTTATTTATTCGCACCCCACAAATGCCAGAGTGTCTTTTAAATGTGGCGAGGCTTGGGTGGGGGTAATGTAGTATAAGCTGATTTTCACAATGAATAGGTTTAAGGGTTTTCACGAAAACTTAAATATATGCTCTAAAAAGAGAATTTAGATTACTTAAAGTAAAACATGAATTAAATGTGTTAACTATTTGAAATATAGGGTGATTTACATTACTTTACATAATATACAGACCTTGGGGATGGCCTAAAGGAGGAGACAAGTTAAGTTAATCCGATAAATGACAACCTGTTAATGCGATATTATCGGTCAATTAGGAAATATTCAAATATATTTTTCTTTTCAAACAATCGCGTGTGTATTTCTGGTGATTCGAAATAGTAGAGGAGGTAACTCAATGAGATGATAGTAAAGCCCGTAGTTCTGCGGTTTCCAGAGCTTTCATTGCTAAATCTATTTGATGATATGTACTGAAGGGCAGGTAACCAGCTGCATCTTCAGTCATTTCTTCTAATAGTCTCAGAAGTGATAAATAACTTAAGAATGTACTGACTTCAGGTCTAATTCTACCCGTCCTTGTTGGAATAAAAACAGACAAAAAGTTACATTTTAAAGGTGATTCAAGTCTAATAAATTTACTTGTGTTCTCAAGAAAATGATTTAGGGATTGTAGAGAAGAAAGATAATAAAGTTTGGCTATTTGATAATTTACGGCGCTATATGCCGTATAAATTGTAATTTTTAAACTATACTGTATCCTAGTGGTTTAGATAATTAGCTAAGCACGGTGATTTACGCCGTAAATATTGAAAATGGTAACCGAAAATACTAAACAAACATTAGACCAACTCTTACCCTATGGCATGATAGCGACAAAACAGTGGCTTTTATCCATGGGGTTAAGTCTTCATAGCATAGATAATGCGTTGAAAAGTAAAAAGCTGAATATGCAGGCAACTGGTGTATATGCGCGCACTGGCGTACCGATAACATGGCAGGGAGTTGTATGTTCACTCCAAAAAATGTCTGATCAAACTATTGATGTTGGTGGGCTTACTGCATTGGAACTTCTTGGGTATGGGCAATACCTTTCGAATAACAAGTCAAAAATCATCCGTCTGTATTCGATGAATAAATTACCAGCATGGCTTAATAAATTGAAGTTACCGGTTACTTTTGAGTGGCATGGAACCAAAACATTATGGGCTCCAGGTGTTGTAGAGAATGCAAGCTACACGATAGAACACAGTTGGCGAGACGACTTACGACCGGTGAAGTTATCATGCCCTGAAAAAGCCATGCTGGAAGTACTCACGGATCTTCCTGACAAAATAAGTTTTGAACATGCAGATGAGTTAATGCAGGGAATGACCAGCCTATCACCGAAAAAGCTAACAGTTCTTCTTCATGCCTGCAGCAATGTCAAAGTTAAAAGATTGTTTTTCTGGATAGCAGATAGAGCAGATTATTCATGGGTAAATAAACTGGATTACAGGGAATTTAATCTAGGTAAGGGTAAGCGAGTTATAGCCACTAAAGGTAAACTTGATAATAAATATCTAATCACTGTGCCGAAGGATTTGTATGGATAGAACAAGCATTTACTACAAACAGGTCCAATTATTGGTACAACTGTTACCGCTGATTGCAGAAGAAGAATGCTTTGCTTTGAAAGGTGGCACAGCAATTAATTTATTTGTGCTGAATTTACCACGGCTTTCAGTGGATATAGATCTGGTGTATTTGCCAATGAATGACCGGGAAGCAGCACTCAATAATATTAAAAAATCTCTCCAACGAATCAAGCTGAGGATAAATGATGTGTTTTCAGACTCAGAAATTGTTGAGTCTTTTAAAGACAAGTCTGACGCATTACGTCTTGTGGTAACCCGTAAAGGAGTAAGAGTTAAAATTGAGTTATCACCGGTCTTACGGGGAACCGTTAATAAACCCGAAACACTGGAAGTATGCCAAAAGGTAGAAGACGAATTTGGTTATGCTGAGATGGCTGTTGTGGCGCTCCCTGATCTTTATGCGGGGAAGATTTGTGCATCACTGGATCGTCAGCATCCCAGGGATTTTTATGATGTAAAACATCTATTAGACCATGAAGGATTCATTGATGATATTCGTCAGGCGTTAATTATTTATCTTATAAGCCATCCAAGGCCCATTGCCGAACTTCTTAACCCGGTACGTAAAGATTTTAAGCAACTTTATGAAGGCGAGTTTGTGCAAATGGAACAAGAGACCGTTTCTCTTGAAGAACTTGAATTAACACGGGAGCAACTGATTCGCCTTGTAAATGAATCACTGACAGAAAAGGAAAAACGTTTTTTACTATCATTTAAAAACAAATTGCCTGACTGGAGTATGCTCAATTTACAGGGAGTAGAATTTTTACCGGCAGTGAACTGGAAGCTGATCAATTTAAAAAGAATGGACCCAGGGAAACATAAAGCAGCCTATGAAAAGCTTCAGGAAGTTTTGTCTGTAGAATAGAGAGTGAGAGTTTGATTTTTTATTACAGCTGATAAACTCCACACGATAAGATCGAAGCAGGGTAAGTACTTAAATTAAACGATATTCGAGTCCATCAGGCTTAAATAAAGTTGGTTAGTATTGCGCATTTTGTTAAAGCAATACATTAGATTAATTATTTAACTTATTGATTTAATAAAATATTTTACTTTACATAATATACAGACCTTGGGGTGGCCTAAAAAGAAGGGGTAGGTGAGATTATCAAACAGACAAGCAGCCTATATTCCCGATATTATCGGTCAATTAAGAAATATTCAAATATATTTTCTTCTCAAACAATCGAGTATGTATTTTGTCGGTTCAAAATATTAGAGGTAGTTACCCAATGAGATAACAGTAAGGCCTATAGTTCAGTGGCTTCCAGAGTTTTCATTACTAAATCTAATTGATGGTAATCACTGAAGGTCAGGTAACAAGCTCATTTCTTTTAAAAGTATCAGAAGAAGAAAAAATTTAGGTTGTATGACTTCAGATATAATAATATTAGCCATCATTGTTGGAATAAAAATAGACAAAAAGTTACATTTTAAAAGTGGTTCAAATCAAATAAATTTCAATTGAATTCACGGCTTTCGCACTCAGCACCACTTTTAAATCTACCTGAGTTGCCGAGAACAAAATTTAGGGGTAGTTGTAGAGAAATTTGATTTGGTTTAATATGGTTATAATTTACGGCGAAAAATGCCGTATAAATTTCAATTTATAAACTTTACTATATCCTATTGGTTTAGATTGTTAGCTAAACACGGTGTTTAACGCCGTAAATATTAAAAATGGTAACTGCAAATACTAAACAAACATTAGACAAACTCTTGCCCTATGGCATGATAACAACAAAAAAGTGGCTGTTATCTATGGGGTTAAGTCTTCATAGCATAGATAATGCCTTGAAAAGTAAAAAGCTGGATATGCAGGCAACTGGTGTATATGCCCGTACTGGAGTACCGATAACATGGCAGGGTGTGGTATGTTCACTCCAAAACATGTCTGATCAAACTGTAGATGTTGGTGGGCTTACAGCATTGGAACTACTTGGGTATGGGCAATATCTTTCTAATAACAAGTCAAAAATCATCCGCCTGTATTCAATGAATAAATTACCAGCATGGCTTAAAAAATTGAAGTTACCGGTTACTTTTGAGTGGCATGGAACCAAAACATTATGGACTCCAGGTGTTGTAGAGAGTGGTAACGTCGCAATAGAGCATAGTTGGCGAGACGATTTACCACCGGTAAAGCTATCATGCCCTGAAAAAGCCATACTGGAAGTACTCACGGATCTTCCTGACATAATAAGTTTTGAACATGCAGATGAGTTAATGCAGGGAATGACCAGTCTATCACCTAAAAAACTTTCAGCTCTTCTTCATGCCTGCAGCAATGTCAAAGTTAAAAGGTTATTTTTCTGGCTAGCAGATAGAGCAGGTTACTCATGGGTAAATAAACTGGATTCCAGAGAATTTAATCTGGGTAAGGGTAAGCGAGTTATAGCCACTAAAGGTAAACTTGATAAAAAATATTTGATCACTGTGCCGAAGGATTTGTATGGATAGAACCAGCACTTACTACAAACAGGTTCAATTATTGGTACAACTGTTACCGCTTATTGCTGAAGAAGAGTGCTTTGCCTTGAAAGGTGGCACAGCAATTAATTTATTTGTGCTGAATTTACCACGGCTTTCAGTGGATATAGATCTAGTGTATTTGCCAATGAATGACCGGCAAACAGCACTCAATAATATTAAAAAAGCTCTGCAACGAATTACTCAGAGGATAAATGATGTTTTTTCAGACGCAGAAATTGTTGAGTCATTTAAAGATAAATCTGACGCATTACGTCTTGTGGTAACCCGTAAAGGAGTAAGAGTTAAAATAGAGTTATCACCGGTCTTACGGGGAACAGTTAATATACCCGAAACACTGGAAGTGTGCCAAAAAGTAGAAGATGAATTTGGTTATGCTGAGATGGCTGTTGTGGCGCTCCCTGATCTGTATGCGGGAAAGATTTGTGCATCACTGGATCGTCAGCATCCCAGGGATTTTTATGATGTAAAACATTTAATAGACCATGAAGGATTCACTGATGATATTCGTCAGGCGCTAATTATTTATCTTATAAGCCATCCAAGGCCCATAGCTGAACTTCTTAACCCAGTATGTAAAGATTTTAAGCAACTTTATGAGGGCGAGTTTGTGCAAATGGAAGAAGAGACCGTTTCACTTGAAGAACTTGAATTAACACGGGAGCAACTGATACGCCTTGTAAATGAATCACTGACAGAAAAGGAAAAGCGTTTTTTACTGTCATTCAAAAACAAATTGCCTGACTGGAGTTTGCTCAAATTACAGGACGTAGAATATTTACCGGCAGTGAACTGGAAACTGATCAATTTAAAAAGAATGGATCCTGGAAAACATAAAGCTGCCTATGAAAAGCTTCAAGAAGTTTTGTCTGTAGAATAGAGAGTGAAAGTTTGATTTTATTACAGCTGTTAACCTCCACACGAAAAGATCGAAGCAGGTAAGTACTTAAATTAAACGATATTCGAGTCCATCAGGCTTAAATAAAGTTGGTTAGTATTGCGTTTATCATTAAAGTAATACCTTAGCTTAATTATTTAACTAATTGATTTAATTGAATATTTAACTTTACATAATATACAGACCTTGGTGTAGGTCCGAAATAGGCGACTAGCGACGAGGTCATCCAAGAATAGGATGACCTGAAAGCCGATATTATCGGTCAATTCATAAATATTCAAATATATTTTCTATTGAAGCAATGGGCTAAGCTAAAAGCGCCATACAATAATGGCGCTTTTCTTCTGGCAGGCTTAGGAATCTGACTCCCTGGCTTTTACAAATTCATCATATCCAAATGTATCTCTAGCAGATTGTAATAATAAGGGAAGAGATTCTATGACATTGGGAGAAAGCCCGTAGTTCTGCGGTGTCCAGAGCTTTCCATCACTAAATCTAAACTGATGCCAATCGCTGAAGGGCAGGTAACCTGCTTTAATTTTAAGCATTTCTCTGACATGCCTTTTAATTTTTCCAGACTTTTCCCATCGATTCCAGGTGCGTCGATGAACTTCAAAATAATCCGCAGCATCTTGCTGTGTTCTGAAACCAGCTAACAATCTTAAATGTGGAAAAAAATTTAGAGTCTTATGACTTTGAGATCTCATATTAGGCATCCATGATGGTAAAAAAACAGGCAAATTGGCACAATTTGAAAGTGACTGCAATTATATAAATCTTCGCATCAATGAATCATGTATTGCCCCCAGATTCATTACTAAATCCACTGGCATTTTCAAGCACAGGGTTAATGGATGGGGGTTTGGAATTTTCAAAAATGGTTTTAATTGGTAATAGCCAGCACTTGATCTTGGCTGATTTTGAATCACCATTGATTTGGTAGGTATGAATATTTAGACCAGATTTAGTTCGTCGATGCAGTTTTTTCTTTTCCATGTTTGTCTTCAAACGATCTTGAATCCGTGTCATTTGCTTATTGATATTACCTCCACCGGCATTAAGCTTGTTCTCCCAGATAAATTTCTTGAAGGCTATAGGAGTGACGATTAAAACCCCTTCTTTTACAATATGTACGAGTGCCTTTGAATTATTGACCTGAATCTTTCTTTCCTGAAGACCTTCTTTAATCCAGGTAATGAAATGTTTGGCAATGTCTGGATCTTCCAGTTTTAAATCATCAGGAAGCTTACTGATTTTCTGATAGTCGGGCGTAGAACCTTGTTTGTTGCCTTCAATGCTTTGTTTCAGCTCCCCAGTTACTTGAATTTCATCCATGTAAAAATCTTTCACAGGGGTATTTTTCCGGTTATTTGTCGTTAAATCTGCCGCAGAACCCGGAGATTCTGGTTCAGATTGCGTTGAAACAGTATTTTGCTCATGATCTGATCCAGTTTTGTAGTCACCCTGCACATGTGTTTCAGTCCCTTGTGTTAAATCGGTCTGGATGATTGATTCAGTAGCTTGATGTTGGTTATTTGTCTCAGCTACTGGTTTTTTAACTTGATTATCGTTCAGATCAATTCCTTGATTATTTTCAATGACGGATATTTGTCCCAGAAATTCTCCTGGGTGTTTGCTTGGGTGGAATAATCTATTGGTTTCAAATTTAAGAACGGTCAATTTGAAACGGTCATTAATTTTGATTAACCATATTGCGGCATCACTCTGATTGCTGATGGCATAGCCATGTTCCTGCCAGGTATCAAAAAGACGAGTATTGTCACCTGGGATATCAGTAGACCCCAATTTTAAAAGGTAGCTGCGAACCTTATCAGCCACGGTTCCACAGACAAGATAAGTAAAGGAACCCATACACCAGCCTGATGACCCTTCAGCTCCATTTATCTTCAGTGCTCCTGTTTGCAGCAGCTCTCGAAGGGCTGTCATCATTTTCTCAATCAGTGGGATTTCCGGGGCATTGATGAAACGAGTCTGTTCACCCCCAATTTTTAGGTTTGCTGCAACTGATTGGCCATCCGCAAAACGGATAATCTTACCTATCATGCCAAATTCATAGTAATCACCGTAAAGCCAGGCACACAGTTCAGAAAAAATATCCGGGTATTGAGCGAGCCAACCTCGTCCTTTTTCGGGTATTAAGTGAAAAAAGCTATTGGCTAACTGGGTATGGTATTTATATGGATTTTGATCAAAACGAATCTGGTAAGAATTTGCTCCAGAATTTAAAAGGCTACTTTGATGCGGGTTCCAGATTTTTCCATTATCTAACACAATCAGAGTGCTTGTGATCATTTTGCCAATATCATGTAGCAATGCCCCAATGAAAATTGAATAAGTCCAGAAGTGCTCTTGCTGAAATATAATTTCTGAATCAGCATTCAGCGGGAGTTCAAATGATTTACGTTGTCTCAACGCTCTTTCTATAACATCAATGGTATGAGTTGCTAATCCACCAGGGCCAGAGTGGTGGTGAGCAGTCGATGCGGGTGCTAACTGTACAGACTCAATAAACAACTCAATAGCGGGGCGGTATAATTCATTAAAATATTCTGTTCCAACGCTGGTTATGCGTTCTATAGATTTAATTTTGTTACCGAGACCCAGTAACTCTATAAGCTCATGACCAGCGAATATTGGGAGCTTTTTCTGGTTTAAATCAAAGACTGTTTTTTTTTTAGCTTTCCAGGAAAAAATTTTCATGAAACCTGTCTATTGCACCATGCAATAATCATATCAGCTGTGGGGTAGGGAGTATCAGTCTGGTAAATAACTGTGCCTGTTTGTCTGAAATCATCAAATGACTGCAGCAGAGCATTCCAATAAACCAGTTTGTCACCGACCTGATTGACTGCTCGATACGTAAAGCAGTCTAATTTTGTGACTCCATTTATGAACTGGTGCAATGTTTCTAGAGAAGTAAGCCATTCTGATTCTTTATCACCAGCAAGGTTGACCAACTCATCTAAACTGCTCTCTGGCAACTGATTTTCAAAATCTAAAGGAAACTGATGGTAATTATTGATTAATGAGTTTTTTATTTTATTTATGAGTACAGATGTTTCGTAAGTCATTAGAAAGATCCTGAATCAATATCATTGTAATTATGGATTTAATTGTATGATTCATGATTTTTTATGTCTTATAAAAACAGATATTGAGTTAACGTATTCTCTATCTAAAGTTTAATGAGTTCAATGTTAGCATTACTTCGGAAAAACAATACAAATCATGGGTATAACCGATGAAAGAATATTTCAACATGAGCATTAAATTTGACATGTACGAATACTGTCGTACAATAAAGGTGTGAGATGGGTTTTAAGGAAGCAAAGAGCCATGTTATTAGCTGTTTAAATAGTGGCCAATTTTACCACGAGGAGAGAGGCAATATAGATGTTAAGAATCTGCTTGCCATAGGTGCAGTTTCTGTAACTGATGTTGCCAGTATTATTGGTAGGGCTAGAGGCAATAGTTACTCGACAAGCCCTCATCATTTTGACAGTAAAGTTGATGTTCACATAATAAAGACATCGTATTTAGGTAAAGACTGGTATGTGAAGTGGTATTTTTCCGAACCTGATAGTGTTTTTATCAGTGTGCATGATTGAGGTTAGCAATGAATATATTGAAGGTTGGTGATACTAAGAGAGCTGCTTGTAATAAATGCAAATCATTTGAAACAATCAGATTTGAATTACGAGATGTTCCTTTTAGTGATGCAAGCGGTGTCGTTAAAAATGTATTAGTGGGTGTGTGTAGTAAATGTGACTCTGTAGCAGTATTGCCTCATCAGTCTACACCAGTTGTTAAAAAGCAATTAGAAGTACAGCGTAAAGCTCTCGAAAGTCGAGTGCCAGCACACATTATTGATATTTTAAACTTAGCCAGTTATGAACTAAGTGGTAATACAGATTTTGTACCAAATTTGATGAAATATTATATTCATGCTCTAGCAGAAAGTAGTATGTCAATTAAAGGGTTTCCTAAATATTTATCCAGCGATTTATTTAAAGGTAAAGCTCAAAAGCGCCTATCAATCAAAGGAAGAATGGTCATGGATGATGTTAATGTTTTAAAAGAATTAACGCACATTGAAAAAACATCAGATTTACTAAAGGGTATCGTATTGAAAATTAATGATGATGTATTAGTAAAGAAAAATAATAAAACAATTCATGAGTTAAAAAATATTGTATCGGCATCCGTTTAATAGCCGAAACCTTCCGTTTCATACCGGATCAAACCCGTCTATATTTCAACCTGCGGATTCACCGTTCTATTTACTTTCTTCGATATGTCTTTCTGGAGAGATTCATTTGAAAATAGGGAAATATTGATTTATGGTAAACTTATATAACTATTATTGAAGTTGTATATGTTAAAAAACACCAACCTTAATCCAGGAAAGCATTTTAATTCATTTATTGATTTTCAGATTAAACAAGGTCGGTACAGTACTGCCAATGAAGTGATTCAAGCGGCATTATATTTACTTGAAGAGAAGGAAATAAAGTTCGATGCTCTAACAAATAAACTGGTAGCCAGTGAGTTACAGGCTGAGAATGGCGAATTTGCAGATTATAGTTTGGAAACATTATTCGACCAATTAGACCGGGGAGATATGACGTGATATTTAACTTTTGGCGGCAACTTTCAGTTTCATGCCAGCTAAAAACTCTTTTACATTCCAGTCTACGGGATCACCACTATTCTCACCTTCATCAATGAGCCTGCGCAAAGTTTCTAGTTTTGATGCCGCCTGTTTTTCCTGTAGTAATCGTAAACCTTCCCTGATGACTTCACTGTTAGTTTTATATTGACCTGAGTCGACCATGGATTCCACGAATCCACGCAATTCATTACCTGTATCTATTGTCATTGTACGTGCCTTTTTATCTCTCAAATAATTGTAAGATAATGTCTTACAATAAAATAATGGATACAGTTATATTATTCAAGTTCAAATCCATCATAATTTTGCGCTATATATGCTAGTATTAGCATATATATGATGTAAACAGCTTTTTGGCAAATATTATTTTTGAATGAATATTGAATTACCAAAGTCACTGATCTGGGTTGGAACATCGAAGAAGGATCTTCTTGGGTTCCCAGATAGTATAAAGCAGATAATGGGATACGCCATTTATCTGGCTCAAAAAGGTGACAAGCATCAGGATAGCAAACCATTAAAAGGATTTGGAGGTGCTAAAACGTTAGAAGTTGTAGAGAGTTATAAAAGTGACACCTATAGAGCAGTCTATACGGTTAAATTTGAGGGAGTTGTTTATGTGCTCCATTGTTTTCAGAAGAAGTCAAAAAAAGGTATTGCAACACCAAAACCTGATATTGATTTGATTAAGCAGCGCTTAAAAGACGCTGAAATTTTACATAATTATAGAAAAAGGTGAGTTAGATATGACCATTCAACATGAAGTAAGTAGCGGTAATGTGTTCGCTGATATCGGTGTATCCGAGCCCGCTGAAACTTTAGCTAAAGCTGAACTGGCACGTCGTATTTCAAGTATTATTAAACATCGCCACTTAAAGCAAACCGATGCGGCAAAACTATTAAAAGTTGATCAACCCAAGATATCAAAATTAGTACGGGGACAACTAACAGATTTTTCTATCGAGAGACTGATGTCATTTTTAATGCAACTTGACCGAGATATCGAGATCGTTATTAAAAAGAGGCCTCGTACACGTGATGATAGCCATATAGCAGTTTCTAGTGTCTAAAGTTGAGAGTTCAAACGGCTAGAAAATATAAATCAGATAACCTCAATTTTCGAACATTTTTAAACAACACTGACTAAATCACTTTTCTCAACCCTGTCTGTCAGTGTCAGCCCTACAGCCATTTCAGCCATTTCAGCCTTTTAGCATCCACACGCACTTCAGTGTGGATGCGCCCTTTTTCTTTTCCCTTATTCATTTTTACCCTTAAAAGCCGTTAAAGAATTTTTCCTGGATGAAAAATTCTGCCCTTTTGATAAGCCCATTACTATTAGCTAATTAAAACCGTTTTTCGGATTTTAGTTTTCCTATCATTTTTTAAAATTCTTTCCATTAAAGTCCGCGCTGTTTTTCAACAGGTACGTTTTATGCGGCTAGTTATTGCCTTATTTTTATCTCTATTAAGCTTGAACGCGGTTAGCCACCGTAGTGAAGAGGAGCAATCTTCAAAAGAAGATTACAAGGTGGGTCGCTATAGCTCAATCATGACTAAACCGACAAATGCACAGATGGATCTTTTAGCAGTCATAGTCGAAATATATTTTCCAATGTCTGTCGATACTGTCGGTTCAGCTCTGGATATCATGCTGATTAATTCAGGGTTTCGTCTTGCTGATCCGAGCGCTGTTGATCCTAATTTATCTATTCTGCTCAATTCACCGCTACCCAATATTCATCGATCACTGGGTCCAGTGTCCTTACGTACTGCATTAAAAACATTGTCAGGCTCATCATGGGATCTGATTATCGATCCTGTTCACCGATTAATTTCATTTGAGCTGATTAATGATTACCAACTTTCTTTTGAGCATGGAGAAGTTGCTAGTGAATAATGAAATCAATGTTGAGGCTGACGATAAATTATCTAAATCTTCACCCATAAATCGTTCAGCCATAACAATGATCATATTACTGGTTGGAGTTTCCATTGGTGGAGTAGCTTTATATTTAGCCAATGGTAAGGGGGAATTTACTGATAATGTTCTGATAAAAGAGCCATTAAAATCAACATTACTATCCAGGGATTCAGGAAATGGATACAACCTACCGGGCGATGCAAACATAGAATCGGCTTACAGTCTTTTGTCACCTTCTAACCAGGAGCTGCTTTCCTCTATCCCCAGCCTGGTTACGGCTCAAAGTGAATTAACTGGCAGAATTTCTTCTTTATCAACATCTATTGAAACGTTAACTCGTGGGCTTGCAGATTTTAAAGCCGAGATGGATACGACTTTATTCACGAAGTTTCAGTCATTAGATCAGCAAAGTGTCAACTTTGTCGATATGCAGTCTCAAATAACTTTGCTGAGTAACAATTTACAAAAGATGGGTGAATCGGTCGCGATATTAAAAAAGCAGTTTGTCGATAAATCAAAAACTGGCTTAAAACCAATCAAAAAGAAAATAAGCGTTCCTCCTTTTACATTAATGAGTGTCCAGATCTGGAATTCAAAACCTGTGGCCATTGTTACTCATCAAAAAACAAGGGTTGGAGTAGGAGTCAATGAGGTACTTGCAGGCTGGCGCATTGATTCAATTTTAGTGTCTGGTTGTATGGAAGTCAGCCAAAAAAGTCAGTCGGTGAAATTATGTCTGTAATCAATTTCCCTATTAATGGCCTGCTATTGAACATGAGTCTTGTCATGCTGATTAGCGGATGCGCGGCAAATAAACCTATTGTAGTTCATGCCATTGAAGAATCTCCTAAACAAGATATAGGTCATCAGGTCTCTAACTGCAGGTCGACTCAACGGGACCTGACAACTACCTGGTCACTTAGGCAATATTGGTGTACTGAAGAAAACCGAAGGGAAGTATTACAAAGCACCAATAATCAGCTGATGGATCAAGTTGCAGCTAATCAATCTGCTGTCGATAACGCTTACATTGAAGACGTTAATAATGAAGTTAATAAATCTCAATATCAATATCAAGCACCTATCGTTGATTCTGAAAATTCAGGAGAACCTCAGGCTCCCTCAATAAACCGGGAGGATGCAATTCAGCGACTTAAAGGAATTAAGAAATCTGACAAGCTAAAAACTGTTCCAGTTTCGAGTTTAACTTCAGGAGACGTAAGTTTAAAAGCGAATAAGAATGCAACATCAAATTCAATCATTTTTGCCCATCACTTAAGAGTCCTTGGTCCTCAAGGTCGTGCTGCGACTCATGCATTAATAGATCAGGTTTCAAGTTCAAATAATGTTCATATCAGAGGGCTGATATTACCCGATGAAATATTGGTAGATTCAAATTTGTACCGTGAGCAAGTTTCCGTCGGCAGGGCATTAGCCGTTCGAAAGTATTGGAAAGCGCAGGGATTAGATACCTCCCATATCATGATTTTGCATAATAACCCTGAATTATCAGGGCGTACCGTCGAGGTTACATTCCATGGTTAAGCAGATTCTGTTAATAGGATTGCTGTTTTCCTCTCTCAGTACATTGGCTGACACCACCGTAAATCAATCGACATTTGGAACGGCCAACGTCTCATCCATTGAATCTACATCGACAGATTATCAATCTAAAGTTTGGAATATCAGCTCTGAAGACTGGGTACGGTATGAACAGATTATGCAGAGTGAAGGTAAGTTTCTGTGGAAGGATTTAGACCCCATTACCGTACTGGGACTTAATGCCAGGTCTGACAGTGAGAGAAAACGTTATGCAGAAAAGCTGGCTAAACTCGAATTCGATAATGCTCAGAAAGTCATCCTATTAGATCGTGCATACAACCAAGCATTTCATGAGCTATACGGTAAATTGCCTGTTGTAGATCCATCGAAACTAAATATTGGTCGTGCAAAAGCCTCTTTACTTTCTGTGCCCAAAGCCAGTGTCAAAGGTGAGTTTGGTGATCGCTATATCGCTTTTGTAAATACACAGTGTAATGCCTGTAACAGTATGCTTAAACAGGTTCTTAACTCACTTCAATTAGGCGTATCACTGGATATCCATTTTAAAAATGATAGTCGCCAGGCTATTACCCAGTGGGCGACAAAGCAGGGCATATCACCAGAGTCAGTCGAAGTAGGTACGATAACATTAAATCCAGATTCAGCTTTGATTGAACAGTTTGGACAGCCTGCAGAACCTTCCTTGTATTACTTTAATAAAGCCAGTAATCAAGTGAGTGAAGTCAAATGATTCGCTTTTTTCCTTTGGTTCTCATTTTCTTTTTTTCACAATCATTTGCTGAAGTGCCTGCCTATTATCAGCAGGTAAGTGTGAGGCAACAAGTTCCAGCTACCATTCTCTATGCCATCGCATTGCAGGAATCCCGACCACCCAATGGTTTAATCGAAGGCATCGATAAACCCTGGCCCTGGACATTGAACTGTGAAGGGAATGGATATTTTTTCGCTTCCCGCCAGGCTGCTTTTAATGTTGCCAGTCATTTTATCACTTCAGGCGAGAGTTGTGATATTGGCTTAATGCAGATCAGTTGGTTTTGGCACAAGCATCGTTTTAATTCATTAAATGATGCATTTGATCCCGTTACCAATATTCGAGCTGGATCAGATTACCTCAAAGAACTCTATGAAAAGTCTGGCTCCTGGGAATATGCAGTAGGTGCGTATCACAGTCCTTCCGATCCTGTGAAAGCGAGTTCATACCGTGAAAAGGTGCGCACTCATTTTACTCGACTTATGGGCGTCGCATTTTGAAGTCTCGAAGTACTCTCATTATTATTTTGTTGACCATTGTTAATGTCGTTCATGCCGAACCCATTGTGTTATTTGATAGCGGCAAAACCGTTCCGACATATCGCTATAAACAAATACTGCAAGGCATCTCCATTCCTGATTTTGGCAAAATGTGGGCTACCGATAAAGCCGTTGAAATAGATGAATCCAATGATTCTAAAGATCCTGCAAACTGGTTGCCAGTTACCACCACTAAACTTTCACCCGGGCTTATAAAACCAAGGAAAGTTCGATTTGATCAACTGGTTTCTCCAGTCTGTATCATTGGCAGTGATGAAAGGTCACTAGCCTGGATCAAAAAATATCGATCAGTTTTATTAAAAAACAATGTGCTTTGCTGGTTAGTCTCAGCCAAAAATCTGGATGAAGTACAGCAGGTCGTCACAGCCTTGTCAGGTGTTTCTATGTCACCTGCTAATGGCGATGCGATAGCGAAATTTTTTTCCATCAAACACTATCCCGTTCTCATTACTCAACGGTTTATCGAGCAATGAGCAGTAATCAGTTAGTTGAAAATTTATTACGCCCCCCGGTTGAACTGTATTCAGCCATCTCCTATGGCTTGCTGGCTTTGCTATCGGTGTTGGCACCGTCCTATTTCATGATGACGCCGGTGGTTGCCGCAACCTGTGCAGCAGGACTCTTCATGTTAAGTGTAAAACGGTTTATTCAGGGATTTAAAATCTTGCGTTACCAACATGGATTGAAACGCATATCGCCATATATTCTGAAAGATAAAAACATACCGGTTAGTCATCTTAAATTATTTCTAGGTCGAGGATTCCTGTGGGATCAACGCCATGCTCAACGACTAGCAGATTTAAACCGAAAAGATGGCCGTGAATATAAAGAACACTCAAAAATCTTTCTATGGGCAAGATCATTTGAACTGAAACATGAAAAGCATGCCTGGTTTGCGTTTTATCTCAAGGTCTATCAATCCTTCATTAACTTTCTAGAACGCTTTAAATGGTTTTTACCCTTTAGACTTTTAAAGTGGGTATTGTTAAATTTACCCGTCGCTAATTTACCCCCAGTCGGAGGAGAACCTTCTCTTCATGCTGTAGGGCTTTATGAAGGTGAACGACCGATTGCGATGAACATTGCTGATCGGGTAGGGCATACCCTGGTGTTAGGCACTACTCGTGTCGGTAAAACAAGATTGGCAGAACTCTTGATCACACAGGATATTTATCGTGGTGAAGTAGTCATCGTGTTTGATCCAAAAGGTGATGCCGATTTATTAATCCGCATGTATGGAGCGGCTAAAAAGGCCGGTCGACTTGATAACTTTTACTGCTTTCACCTTGGGTTTCCTGAATTCTCAGCACGTTACAACCCTGTATCTTCTTTTACCCGAATAACGGAAGTAGCCAATCGAATTGCACAATCTTTACCAGGTGAAGGCCAGTCTGCAGCATTTAAAGACTTTGTCTGGCGTTATGTGAATGTCATCGCCCAGGCCATGAGTGGTTTAGGCCGTAAAGTTGATTATGAAATGATCCGCGAATACGGCCAGAATATTGAACCTCTGGTGCGTGATTACATGAGCATGTTGGCTGAAAAACACGATCCAGAAGGCTATCAATCCAAGGTTCAGTGGATACAGGAAGCATTCAAAGATCCCGATAATAAAAAATACCGCATAGCTCGTGAAATGAGTAATCGTGATCATGCCGTTATTGCACTTTGGCATTATTGCAAGGAAGAAGAAATATTCGATTCAATCGCCTCAAGCCTGTCTCGAACTTTTGAATATGACCGGGGTTATTACGACAAGCTGGTGTCAAGCCTGTTGCCATTAATGGATAAGTTAACCTCTGGAAAAGTCAGTGAATTATTGTCTCCCGATTATCTCGATCAAACTGATGAGCGGCCCATCTTTGATTGGGCGACCGTTATTCGCACTAAATCCATAGTTTATGTGGGACTGGATGCATTAACCGATGGCGAAGTGGCGGGTGCAGTTGGTAATTCCATGTTTGCGGATTTAACTTCGTTAGCAGGTCGTAAATACAAACACGGTGTAAATTCTGGGTTACCTGACTCTGTTGATTTTGAAGATACCAAAGTCTGTATTCATGCCGATGAGTTTAATGAATTAATTGGCGATGAATTTATTCCGATGCTGAATAAAGCCGGTGGTGCCGGTTATCAGGTAACAGCCTATACACAAACCTGGTCTGACGTAGAAGCTCGCCTCAACAATAAAGCCAAAGCAGGGCAGGTAGCGGGAAACTTTAATTCCATGATTATGCTGCGCGTGCGAGAAACAGCGACCGCAGAAATGTTTACAGAACAGTTACGTGAAGTTGAAATTGATCACTTGATGACGGTTTCCGGTGCTACCGATTCGAGTGATATCGATAACGACCTGCATTTTATTTCGAAAACTGAACAACGTATCACCACGCAACAAAGCAAGTTGATTCATCCGAATGACTTTGTGTCTTTGCCCAAAGGTCAGGCTTTCGCATTGCTGGATGGAGGCAAGCCTTACAAAATAAGACTACCACTGACCGATCCAGCCGACCTGGTAGATTTACCCTCAAATCTGTCAGCTATGTCTGTCGAAATGCGTGAACGCTATAACAGCAGTGAAGACTGGTACCAGTTCGTACCCTCATTTGATGAATCCGCTATACGACATTCATTGAAAGCTCACCATTCAATGGGAGCTGAATAATGGCTGTAGAACAAACTCAACATTCAGCACCCAGCCAATATGTGCAACGTAAAAAGCACGTACCGCTTACCTTAAGAATCTTATCGGGATTTTTCGATTTACTGGGATTCCTGTTATTGGCCTGGTTAATTGCTGTGGCTATCGAATGGGGCGGCATGATGGTTATTTGGCCAGAAGAAGGTTCTACCCACAGTGAACGCATGTTAAAGCAGGAGCTGGGATATTTAAACGATGATTTTGCGACCTCGATAACCGGCAGTTCACCTGCACTGGCTGCATTTGATGCAGCCATATTTGTCAAATTTTACGTGTTTGAATGGACCCACCTGATTCATTTTTATGACTGGTTAAAAAATGCCCCTGTGGATGCGTCCAGCATACGTCTATCCATTGCGCGTGTTGCCTGGACTGTTAGTGACTATTTCCAGGCGCTAATGAATACCACACTGATCTTTGCTGTTCGAGTCACTGTAGCCACACTCTCCATGCCCGCTTTTTTACTGATTGGAACAGCTGCACTTATCGATGGCTTAGTACAACGGGAATTACGTATTTATGGTGGTGGGATAGAACGAGCCATGGTCTACCACCATGTAAAACCCTGGATTAAACCAGCCATCATGTCTACCTGGTTTTTCTATCTAGGTATTCCGTTTTCTATACACCCTAACCTGATATTTGTACCTGCCATGATAGTTTTTGGCATGGCTATCTTTTTAACGTCGGCCTTATTCAAAAAACACCTATGAGCCAATTAACGATAACTAAACTCGCTTCTGCTTTTTTATTAACTTTATGCATGAATTCGGTCAATGCCGATGCTGACCTTGAACGCAATAACCTGGCAAAACTGGTTCAGAAAATCGACTACTTAGTGCCAGAACGGGAACCCCATTTTATGGTAAGAACTTAATATATTTGCCATCTTTCAGCTGAAAATTCTATTCAAATTTGATCTAAATGAGTTTATGTTCAGCAAATTACCCTGTTCTCCCTGTCTA